>TARA_R110002124_G_scaffold6564_8_pt1 | contig 55090 bp, 55 predicted proteins | sample TARA_R110002124 | Tara Oceans TARA_R110002124 (sample SAMEA4397445) | marine metagenome | biome: Polar Biome; feature: [SRF] surface water layer (ENVO:00010504); material: water (ENVO:00002006), including particulate matter (ENVO:01000060) such as... | depth 5 m
ACAAGGATGGTGGGTTCGTCACATCGGGATGGGAACTTTATAAAGCAGAAACGGCCCTTATTGAGCTCTTCGAGCGACACGGCGTTGGATTGCGCCTGTTTCATGGCAGGGGGGGGACAGTCGGGCGCGGCGGGGGGCCGAGCTATGAGGCCGTTCTCGCTCAGCCAAAGGGAGCGGTGCAGGGGCAGATCCGGGTTACGGAACAGGGAGAGACCATCTCCTTCAAATATTCGAAGCCGGAGCTCGGTCGCCGTAATCTCGAAAGCCTGGCGGCGGCGACGTTTGAGGCGTCGCTACTTGGCGACGACCGGAAGCCCATTCCGCCGCATTACATTGAAACGATGGACGCCTTGTCGGAAGAGGCTTTCAAGGCCTATCGAAATCTGGTCTATGAGACGGAGGGTTTCGAAGATTACTTCTGGGACTCGACGGTTATCAATGAAATTGCCACGCTGAATATTGGCTCGCGTCCGGCGTCGCGCAAAAAAACGCGTCGGGTGCAGGATCTGAGGGCAATTCCCTGGGTGTTCAGCTGGGCACAATGCCGGTTGATGCTACCGGGCTGGTACGGGTTTGGAACATCCGTCAAGAACTGGCTTGAGACGCATCCAGATAAGGGCCTGACTATCTTGAGGGATATGTATGTAAATTGGCCTTTTTTTCATACGCAATTGTCGAACATGGACATGGTGCTGGCGAAAAGCAACATTGCGATAGCCTCAAGATATGCGGACCTCGTGCCGGACGTTAAGTTAAGAGAGGCCATCTTCGGACGGATAAAGGCCGAGTGGCAGAGTTCAATTGATGCTCTTCTCAGCATTGCCGATCACGATCAGCTATTGCAGGAAAATCCTTTGCTGGATCGGTCAATCCATAACCGTTATGCCTATCTGGATCCGTTAAACCATATTCAAGTGGAACTTCTGAAACTAAGTCGCAGCAATGCTGATAATCCAAGGCTGTTACGCGGTATCCATATCGCCATCAACGGGATAGCCGCTGGCTTACGCAACAGTGGATAAGGAGAGATTAAAGACGCGAAGGGCTGTTGTTTAAGTTGCCTTTGCAATGAAATTAGGCGTTGCCGGATGGTCAATTATGCGGCAATGCTTGCCATTGTGCGAAAAACACTAAAAAATACAAATTCGAGAGTGTCGTTTTCAATAAGTTTAAGGCATACCGGCTTTCGTCAATATATGAATTTTGCCGGTCGTTGGGTTGTTGTGGCGGCATCTTTTGTAAAATAAAAATATCTGGGGAACAGAAAGATGAATACCGCTTTTCAGGAATTGCTTGAAATTCGAAATCGTGCCGACATGCCGACGGTGAAGATAACCGGGAGTGATCCGGTATATTCCTCCCGGTTCAAGATCGCGGAAACGGGGGCAGCAGTGCTGGCTGCGACGGGTGTGGCGATTTCCGATATCTGGGAGATGAAAACCGGCCGACCTCAGGATGTTTCCGTTGATGTCCGTCATGCGGCGGCTGCCTTGAATAGCGTTGCCCACCTGATGCTTCGGCAACCGGACGGAGCCTACAAGGTATATGGAGACTCTCCGCTGGCCCAGATGGCCTATGATACGATCCGAGCCTATCCGACAAAGGACGGACGCTGGTTCATGCCGCATTTCGGAATGAAGCAGTTGAAAGAGCGAGTACTGGAGATTCTTGACTGCGAGCAAACACAGGAAAGCATCGCTAAAGCGGTTGCAAAATGGGACGCTGAGGATTTGGATCAAACTATTGCTGCCGCCAATGCGTGCGGCGGTATCGCCCGCACGGAGGAAGAGTGGCGCAACCATCCGCATGGCCGAGCGCTTGCGGCGCAGGCTGTGGTTGAGATAGAAAAGATCGGAGATAGCGCGCCTGAGCCGTTTCCAGAGGGTGGTCCGGCGCTTCAGGGGGTGCGGGTTCTCGATCTCACACGCATACTCGCCGGTCCTGTCGCGGCCCGCACGATGGCCGAGCACGGGGCAGATGTCCTGATGGTGAGTGCACCTCATGTGCCCCAAATCAAGAAATTCGTTCTTGAACTCTCCCACGGCAAGCGAAGCTGTTTCCTTGACCTCAACACATCGGAAGCAGCCGCCAGACTGAAAGATCTGGTGCGCGGAGCCGACGTCTTCTCGCAAGGCTATCGCCCCGGCGTTCTTGAGGCACGCGGGTTTGGTCCGGAGGAATTGGCGAGGGAACGCCCGGGTCTCGTCTATACGTCGATCAACTGTTATGGATCGGGTGGGCCGTTAAGTAATCGGGGAGGGTGGGAACAGATTGCCCAGACCGTGACCGGGATCAGCCAAGAAGTCGGCAATCCGCCCGAACTGCTGCCGGTCTATTTCTGTGATTACAGCACCGGCTATCTTGGCGCTTACGGCACGTTGCTGGCGCTGGCCCGTCGGGCGGTCGAGGGAGGCAGCTATCACGTCAGGGTATCGCTATGCCGATCGGCGATGTTCCTGCAGGATCAAGGGCGGATCGATTATCCAAGTGAGGGAATGGGTATTCCGGATGAGGAAGCGAGATCATTGCAGATGGACAGTGAGACAACCTACGGTCAGGTTCGCCACTTGGGTCCTGTCATCCGCTTTTCGGAAAGTACTCCCGGATGGTCCTGGCCGTCACCGGCCCTTGGCGCAGATAAGGCGGAATGGCTCCCCCGAGATATGGCAAGGTAATACCGCCGAGTAGGGGTTGAGGCAACTTGTTTTAAACTCAGAGGTTGCCTCAATTTTCAGATTCTTGCTTTCACCTGCTCCGCGAGCGCCATGACATTGCGTGCCTGTTTCAAATGCGGCATATCAAGCATCTTCCCATCAAGGCCTACAGTACCGAGCCCCGGATTCTGCTCAAAGACATCGATAACCTTCTGAGCACGGTCAATTTCTTCCGCCGATGGTGTGAAGGCCTCGTTGATGATTTCGGATTGTGCCGGGTGGATGGCAATTTTGCCAATGAAACCTGATTGCCGGTCGCGCAGGCAATCTTCCTTCAGCGCATCAAGCGCACGGTAATCAACGAAAACAACCCCGACCGGCTGGACATCAATAGCGCGTGCGGTTGCCAGGCAAAGGGATCTTGCGAGCAGGAAAGGATTGTCATAGTCTCCCGTTACCGGATTGCGGTTAGTGCTGGCGCCGAGTGCGGCGGCAAGATCCTCGCCGCCCCAGGTCATCGCAATCAATCGGTCGCTGATATTATCAAGATAGGTATGGAACGTCAGAAGAGATGCGGCTGTTTCTGTGGCAACGCAGTGTATTTTCGTAGAGCCCTGCTCAATACCTTCGCGAACCTCTAACACCGATAGATATTTATCGAGCGTATTTACCTCTTTCGCCGAATATACTTTCGGCAGAACGATGCCATCGGGCTTGCCCGGCATGACAGCCGTCAGATCAGGCAGAGATAGAGGATTATCAAGCGGATTTATGCGCACCCAAAGCTGCTGCCGGGAGCGATCCTGATTGACCTTCAAATACTCGCATACCATCTCTCTGGCAATTTCCTGTCGGTTGTCGGCAACTGAATCCTCAAGATCGAGAATGAGGGCGTCCGCAGGGTTATCAAGGCCCTTGCTGAGTTTTCGTTCGTTATCTCCCGGCACGAATAGCCATGAACGGATTATCATGACGGCTTCTTTTTCATGAGACCGGTCCGCACCACATAGGCAATCTCTTCATCGCGCTGGTTGAGGCCAATATGTTCAAAAACGACGAGGCCTGTCGTTGGCCGGGAGGCGCTCTCTCGCATTTCCTTTATGCGGGTAACCACGCGAATGGTGTCGCCATGAAAAACCGGATTTTTAAACCGGATATCCGTCATGCCGAGATTTCCAAGCGTTGTCCCCAGTGTGGTGTCGGCGACAGTTACGCCAATAACAAGGCCGAGGGTAAACAGGCTGTTGACAATCCGCTGGCCATACATTGTATCCTTGCTGTATTCCTCATCCAGATGAAGCGGTTGTGGATTATGGGTCATAGCGCAGAACATGACATTATCCATTTCCGTTACAGTTCTTCTCAGCGGATGGTCAAATTCCATTCCGGGTTTGAATTCTTCATAATAAAGACCTGACATAACTTTGACTTTCTCCTGTAGTTTATATGTTAGTTATTTTTTTGGGAGTGCGATGACATTCTTTTCCAGTAAGGATGCGATCTTCTCTTCGCTGTAACCTATTTCGGCCAACACCTCAGCGCTATGCTCTCCCAGCCTTGGTGCGGGCCGGGTTGGAGACGGCTGGGTTTCCGACCATTGACTTGGAACCGCCATATCCACCAACTTACCTTCGCTCGGATGATCGATTGTTTTAAAGAAATTCGTTGCCTTCAAATGCGGATCTTCCAGCAATGTGTCAGGCGTGTGCAATGGCATCGCCGGAATGTCGGCATCATCGAAGAGTTTTAACCATTCGGCCGTTGTACGGGTCAGCATCAAGGCGGATAGTTCCGCATAAATCTGTTTGATGTTCTCGGTCCGTGTGGTCATGCTTTTAAAGCGCGGATCGGCATCAAGTTCGGCTTCGCGTCCAAGGGCCTGATAGAAGGATCGCCAGTGCCGGTCCGTATAGACCATTACGCAGACATAGCTGTCTTTTGTCCTGTAGGGGCGTCGATCAGGGTTTAACATCCTGGCATAACCGATTGCGCCAATAGCCGGATCGAATGTGTGTCCCGCCATGTGATCCGCGAGGACAAAGCTTGCCATCATTTCAAACATGGGGAGATCAATTTTCTGACCCTTGCCGGTGCGGCACTGGTAATACAGGGCGGCGTTGATTTGCCCGACTGCCCATAAACCAACGCCCCGATCGACGATCGCTGTCGGGGCGTAAGTCGGCTCTGCGCCATCCGCCATGTGGGAGAGCCAGGGAATAGAAACCGCGCCCTGGATCAGGTCATCAAAGGCAGGCTTTTTCTCATAAGGCCCGCCTTGCCCATACCCGAACAGGCCCGCATATATTATGCGCGGGTTGACCTTTGCGATTGTCTCATATGAAAGGCCGAGGCGCGCCATAACCTGTGGTCGGCGATTATAGACCAGAATATCCGCATCTTTCAGGAGATCAAGCGCCGTAGCCAGGCCCTCGGGTTGCTTTAGGTCCAAAAGAATACTGCGTTTGCTGCGGTTACAATTCAGGTAAATAGCGCCCATTCCGGCGTTTCGAGACGGACCGATTCCCCGGATGGGATCGCCACCCGGAGCCTCGATCTTAATGACGTCTGCACCCATATCCCCCAAAATCTGAGTTGTGTAGGGCGCCATCAACATGTTGGACAGGTCGATAACCCTGACGCCATCAAGAGGCCTGGTCATAGGGAAGCTCCTTCAAGGCTCATTTGCAAAGCCGGAAAACCGGTAAAGACTGGTTGCCCTCGGTTTTACGAAAGGTGACCTCGACGGCCTTGCCAATTTTCACATCGTCAAAATCGCTTTCAACAATGTTCGTCATCATCGTGACCCCTTCATCGAGGGTCACATAAGCCATGACATACGGTATTTCCGACCGGCGCATGATTGAATAGCTGTATATCTTGCCTTTGCCGCTTGCCTCGTACCATTCGGTATCTGAACTGAAGCAGACCGGACAAATTGCGCGAGGATAAAAATGGGTCTCGCCGCAGGAGTTGCATTTTTTCATCAGCAGCTGGCCGTTTTTCGTGCCTTCCCAATAGCGCTCGGTTTCCATGTTGATGCCGGGTTCTTTATATGTTCGTTCTTGCTGGCTCATGCGTCGTTCCTCCCCAAAATTACGGTTCCTGCTCCTGTACGTGCTGAAATCTGGCCTCCTGTGCCGTGGGCGAGGGCGAGCTTGCAGTCCGGGACCTGGACTTTAGGATGAGCTTCGCCGCGCAGTTGCCTGACAGCCTCAATAACTTTCGTCATGCCGCCGCGGTTGCTTGGATGGTTGTTGCACAGTCCGCCGCCGTCCGTATTAAAGGGAAGTTTGCCAACGCCGGAGATCAGATTGCCATCGGACACAAATTTCCCGCCTTGGCCTTTTTCACAGAAGCCGAGGTCTTCTATGGTTTCCAGAACCGTTATCGTGAAACTGTCATATATGGAGGCATATTCAATATCAGTTGGTTTCAAATTCGCTTCGGTAAAGGCAATCGGACCGGATTTGGCCGCGCCCGTGTAAGTGAGATCAAACCGGCCACCGTTCAAATGCTTAACCGCTTCACCGTGGCCCAGAACCTTGACGCAGCGATCTCCGAGTGACTTTGCGATTTCCGGGCTGACAACAATAAGGGCGCCGCCGCCATCGCTGATAACGCAGCAGTCCAACCGGTGCAGTGGGTCGGAAATCATCGGAGAATTGACAACATCTTCCACAGTCACAACGTCGCGCAGCACGGCATGCTCGTTATACTGCGCGTGATGAGAGGCAGCGACTTTGATCCAGGCGAGCTGCTCACTGGTTGTTCCATACTCGTACATGTGCCGCATCGCCGCCATGCCGTACATATTAGTGATGACCGGCGCATAGGGAATCTCGAAGCCACGTTCCGGCAAATCATCGCCTCGGGCCCGTGCGGCGAGCGATGAAACCCCTTCCGCCCTGGGTCGTCCTGCAAGCGTGATCAATGCGACATTGCATTTCCCTGCGGCAATTGCTTCAACAGCATGACCGACATGTACGACATAGGAGGAGCCGCCGGTTTCCGTCGTATCGGTATAGGTTATGTTCAGACCCATATATTCGGCCATCGACATGCCGCCTAAACCCGGTGCCTCGCCATCACAGAAATATCCATCGACATCGTCTTTTGTCAGGCCCGCATCTTTCAACGCGCCAATAGCAACCTCGGCGTGGAGTTGGGGGATTGTTTTGTCTATGGCCTTGCGGGTGGGGTGTTCATAAATACCCGCGATATAGGCCTTGCTCGTTCGACTCATGGTTTAACCTCTATTTTTATTTTGTTGTGGGTCTCAATTTCTTTTTAATATGATTTTGGAAGATCCAGGGCATTTTCTGCGAGATAACTCAGGATTAGTTGCGGGCTGACCGGCGCAAGCCGATGTATCAGGCATTCACGCATGTACCTTTCGACATGAAATTCCTTGGCATATCCCATACCGCCATGGGTCATGACAGCGTTCGTACAGGATTTGAAGGCGGCTTCCGCTGCGAGATATTTTGCTGCATTGGCCTGCAGGCCGCATTCCTGGCCCGCATCGTACATATTCGCCGCCTGAAAGGCCATGAGGTTTGCCGCCTCGAGCTCCGCCCAGGATTCCGCCAATGGATGCTGGATAGACTGGTTCATTCCAATGGGCCGCCCGAAAACCACGCGATCACGGGCATATTTGCTTGCTTTCCAAAGTGCCGCGCGCCCAAGGCCGACCATGGAGGCCGCAATCAGAATTCTTTCTGCATTCAACCCATGTAGAAGATAGCGAAATCCCTTGCCCTCTTCACCGACCAGGTGATCTTTCGGAATACGCAGCCCATCGATAAATAACTGATTGGAGTCGACACATTTCCGGCCCATCTTGTCGATGGGGCGAATTTCGACATAGTCACGATCGAGATCTGTATAAAATAGAGAGAGTCCGTCTATGGGCCGCTCTGTCTCTTCTTCCCTTTTTGTTCGGGCGATGAGCAGCATCTTGTTCGCGCGAAGTGCCGTTGACGTCCAGATCTTCTCGCCCTTGACGACATAATCCTTACCATCCCACACAGCGCGGGTTTTCAGTCTTGTCGTATCGAGGCCGGTGTTCGGTTCTGTTACGGCAAAACAGGCAACATCCTCCCGTTTTATTATGGGCGGGAGCCATTTTTGTTTTTGTTCCTCTGTGCCGAAAACCACGACGGGATTAAGGCCGAAGATACCGATTATTAGGGCCGCAAATCCGGCATTGGCGGCGCCGGATTCCGTTATAGCCTGTGCCATGACTGCGGCATCGGTAATTCCCAATCCGCTGCCGCCGTATTTTTCCGGCATGGCAATTCCCATAAAGCCCTCATCGACAATTGCCTGGCAAAATTCCTCGGGAAATTTTCCATCCGTGTCTCTTTGCAGCCAATAATCATCTCCGAATGGTTTGCATATTCTTGAAACACTATCTTTGATTTGCTGTTGTTCGGCGGTAAGCGCGAAGCTCATGTCCTGTCCTTACTCTTTATTTTTTTAATTGCTTTGGTACGAAAGTATGATTACTTCTTTAGTTAGTTCTCCCCGGCCCTGGCAAAGACGCCTCAAGTGCAATGCCGCCAGTTACTTTGGTGCATTCTTCCGCCGCCCGGAGGACAAACTGTTCATTCTGAACGGCGTTTGCGCGCATGCGCTCAGATGGTCCCGCGATCGAAATCGCAGCTATGACGTCACCAGTATTTGAATAGATCGGTCCGGCTAGCCCGCTTGAGCCCTGAACCTGTTCATCCGACGTTCTGGCAATGCCTTCCCGGCGTATTTTTTTAATCTCCGCCATGATCTCGGCCTTGCCGGTAAGTGTAGTGTCCGTAAAGCGCTTGCGATGATGCGAACGCAGATAAGTCTCTAGCTGATCGGTCTCGAAAAATGCGAGAAGGAGCTTGCCGCCAACGGTACAATATAGTTCGCGGTTTTCACCAAGGGGAACGGAATAGCGTATGGAATTGGTGCTTTCCACTTTATCAAGATAGGTCACCATGTCACCTTCAGGGTTTAGTGCGGCGATCACAGCCGTCTCGCCGGTTTGGCTTGAAAGAGCCGAAAGAGTAGGGTGCACTAGTTTCAGAAATTCCCGCCCTGACACAGCCCGCATCGCGAGGGTGATAAATCGCGGGCCGAGATAATATCGACCGCTTTCGTCCCGTCTCAGGCATCCTTCTTCCGTTAATCCGGCCAGCAGCCCGACGAGGCTTGTTTTCGGCGCAGATGCCGACACAGCCAGTTGTGACAATGTTGCGCCGGCATCGGTAGAGGCGAGAAATTCCAGAATGGAAAGAATGCGTCCGACGGACTGCGGACCGCTACGCGACGCCGTTGTCTCAAGATTTCTATTTTGGCTTTCCGCCGTCATATTCTTCTTTTCCGTATGAGGAGCGAGCGCAGATACATAAACCTAGTCGCCCATCCCAAAGTTTGGGCTAAACACCAATCGTGTATCCGCCATTTACGGATAAATGCTGTCCGGTGATATAGCTGGCGGCGGATGAGAGGAGGAAACACACGGGTTGAGATACTTCGTCCGGCGTTGAAAAGCGCCCCATAGGGACTTGAGCCATTATGCCATCGCGGAACTTGTCTGAGCGGATTGTCTCGGTCATCTCGGTCTCGACGACACCGAAGCAGATCGTGTTGACGCGAATTTGCTTCGCCGACCATTCACGCGCGGCGCTCATCGTCAGGCCCATAACCCCCGATTTGGCGGCACCGTAATTAATTTGCCCAATTGTACCACGGCGGCCGGCATCGGACGAAATATTGACGATAGACGCCGGGCTTGTATCGCCATCCTGTGCGCGTTGATACATATGCCGACCCACGGCTTGCAAACAATAAAACACCCCCGACAAGTTGACGTCGATCACCTGTTGCCATGTCTCGATCGGCATTTTTGTTGCCATGGCGGCACGGACAATACCGGCATTGTTGACCAGACCATGAATTGCACCATTCCGCGCGACGGCTTTTTCCACCATATCCTGAACGAATCCCGGTTCTGCAACCGAACCGACGTACACTTCCGCGTTATCGCTTCCCAAATCATTGGCGATGGCATTTACCTTGTCTTCCTGAAGATCGACCAAAATTGCCTTGCCGCCGAGATCGACGACAAGTCTGGCAACGGCCTCCCCAATTCCCTGCCCCGCGCCGGTTACAATTACGTTGTGATTTTCAAGTGACATTGGATTTTTCATTTTATTTTTTTCTCCATCTGTTGAAATTCCTGTCGGGATTGCCCGCGCGTCAGAACGTGTTTGGGTGTCAGGAAAATATCAATATTCGTACGTGATACGCATATTGATATTTTTTATTTTTATGTCTGTCAACATCCCTCCTCCAAAAATATAGCTTTTTGGCGAGCAAAGTAGATCACCAAGAGCGAGGCGGCATGCTTAGTGCGCTCTGAGTAAATCGCTTAAAAAGTTGATATATCTTTGAAACGCAGACGGTACCGGTTTGGGCTTACACCGGTTGTTCGTTTGAATAGTCGGCGAAATGAGTTGGGTTCGTCATAGCCAACAGACTCGGCGATATCGTCTATCGCCTCATCCGACGTCTCCAACATTTGTTTTGCTTCTTCAATGCGCAAGGTCTGCACATACTCCAAAGGTGTATAACCCGTCGCAGATTTGAAACGCCGTTTGAAAGTCCGGGCGTTCAGACCAGACAGAAGGGTCATTTTAGCAACCGGATTTGTTTCTTCGTAGTTTTCCGCAATCCAGGTTTGGCTATGTGCAATAGTGGCGTCTTCATGCTGTTTCGGGCGCACCATAGCCGCAAATGGCAATTGACCGTCGCTACGGTCGCCAAAAAGAAAAACTTTCGCAATGTGACGAGCCTCATCTTCTCCGCAAAACCTAGCGATTAGATACAAAGAAAGCTCATGCCATGAGGATGATCCGCCGGAAGTGACAAGTTGATGTCCAGCGCCCGACGGAACGAGTATTCGATCTGGCTTTAACATTACATTGGGATAGCACTGCTTAAAATAGTCATTAGCGCTCCAGTGAGAGGTTGCTTCAAGATCATCAAGCAATCCGGCCTCTGCTAACATCAGGGCCCCGGTACAGACAGAGCAAATTATGGCGCCCTTTTGGTGTTGATCCTTAATCCATGAGACGGCTTCTTCCCATTTACCAATTGGATCCAACCCTGAGAGGACATCCAGGTCCCCGACAATTACTACGTCCGAACGATGCGCCTCTTTGAAACTATGATCAGGAACAATTGTTGCGCCCAATGTCGTGTGTATGGGGTCTGTCGAAGATCCAACAATTCTTGGGATCATGCGACCGCAATTAGCTTTTACGCCAGTCAGAGCCTCCCAAGCGCCACCAACACAGGAGAAAACTTCATGCATTCCGTAAACGATCGCCGCAGACATTTCCGGCACCGCCACCAGGCTGACAGAGATATTTTTTGAATGAAATGAACGAGGCATATTGAAATAATGTCATATTTGACCCGTTATTGTCAATACTGAGACTAACGGAAACCTCTTTCATGTGTAATTAAGTCCTCCAACAGCGAGCAGCACTGAATTTATTCGCTCGCCCGAGGAGACGAAAATGATGAGTTTTAACACAAAAGAACTGGACACATCTGTCCTGATCAGCCTGCCAGAAAATGATGGCAGGTTTAAATCAATCCACACTCAAACCCCCGAGTCGCATGAGAGCAGTATTAGTTGTCAAGCGGACGGGAAATTTGGTAGTGGGTCACTTTGAAATTTAGCGTCTGAAAGCTATCAATTGAATATTTATCCATCCAGTGCCATATTTAAAGCATGACAGATAAACCTAAAAGACCCAGAGACGCTAACCAGCTTGCGCATATGATTGCGGGCATCGCAACGGGTGAGGACGTAAGGAGCGAGACCGATACGTCAGCACAGAGTAAAGGCGGTAAAAAGGGCGGAGAAAGAAGAGCTGCGTCGCTAACGCCGGAACAGCGAGAAGAGATTGCACGGCTTGCTGCGGAGGCTCGCTGGAAAAAAGGCTAAGCCGCCTCTTCTCCACCAAATTTGCGTTCTTCTATGTCGTCCCGGAAGTCGAATAACATTTGAATTGGCTGTTGATCTATATGAATCGCATTATAAGCCTCAACATCAGTGTTCAATTGAACACAGTCGCCAACAATTTGACCCCGCCGCTGAATGAAAGCCTTTTGCATGTGCTCTCTAGCCGCATCCTTCATGATGGCCCAGAAAGTATATTGCACGCCGCCCTTGGTTACACGAACCGCGTGATTTAAGCGATACCTCCTGCCGTCTTTGTCTGTCGCATACTCTTCACGAAGAGCAGTCGACATATCCGACGCTAGCTTATCTAACGGGTCAACCTCCGGCATTTCGATCATACCTTGAGAAATCCCCCAAGCCACCGCTTCTCGCGCCGTTGCAGGAACCGATCCGTGTTCAGCCTTGTACTTGTGCCAGACCCGTTGCAGTTGCTCTTTATACTTGGCCATTTTGCCCTCCTTACAAGCTCACAGGTGCGGGTTCGCCCCACCCATCCATGATTACATTGCCGTTAAGAAAGTGCCTGATTTTGACTTTGTGTTTTGCCAACCATTTGTATCTATTTTCCTTGTATTGACGCTCCATTTTGTACTGGAGTTGCCCCACTACAATACCCGGGTGACGTTGTAACCGCCGCGCAAGACCAAGCGTATCGCGTTCTGACATATAGGGGTATTTTCGGAGAATGAAAGAATCCAGCGTACCTTGATCCGCACAGAATTGAGACGCTGCTTGGTTGGCGAGAATTTCCGATTGCGGCAGGCCTGCCGCCTCAGGATCAATATCAACGTCTACAATTTCTGACGATAATTGGTCTTCTTGCCCGTCCTTGTTTAGCAAATGTTCAATCTCATGGCGCAACACGAACCAGAAGTTATCAATTCTGTCTTGACGACAGGTCATTCCGATAACAGGGGACTTTTTGTCCAGCCAAAAACAAACTCCATCAATGTTCGCATTCGGTAAAGTTTCCACAACAACAAACCTGATGCCCGCATCCGATAGGACGCGAGGAACATGACGGATTTCTTCCGGTTCAACCAAGAAGCGCTCCAGTTCTCTTAGCGCGTTTTCCAATTTTGCCTCGGAGTAGGCGGGAACCACGACTTCCGCCGCGATCTGATTGACACGATACAACCATGCCCATTGAAGTGGCGTGGTTTCGGAATAGTCCCCACCTTTCTTCGCGTTGTGTGCGAGGCAGGGAACTTGATCCAGAGAATTTGTCTGAAAAAACCTCATAACCTGTGCTTCAAGAAGCGACACATCTTGAGTTTCCTCAAACCAATTGCGCTTGATCATTTCCCGTATCGGAAACACGGATTGCAACTTCGCCCTCCGTTCGATTGCAGGGTCCGCCGCGCGCGCAGTGGAAAGCTCATAAGCCTTTTGAAGATTGAGAAAATACTCCGCAGAAATTCCAAACGCCTTGGAAAGCGACTGGGCCATATCTGGGCTAATCCCTCTTTTGCCGGACATTATGGGGTTAATGGCCTGTTCTTTTACACCAAGAATATAGGCAAGATCACGCTGCGCCCATCCACGTGATTCCAATTCATCTCTAATAAACTCCCCTGGATGAGGGACTTCGTTCAACAATGCTGCAATGCTCATCGAGTACCCTCCTTAGTGCGGGTCACCAATAAATGTGACGGTTGCTATGGCACCGGCTCCTTCGCCTGAAACCGTGAAGAAAATTCTATACTGCTTGTTCACGCGGACCTGCCTTGTTTCATTGTCGCTTCCCTTGCGAATTTTGTAATCCAGCCCACCGATGTTGAAGAGGTCGCTTTCATATTTCGCCGCCTCTAACTTCACCAACGTTTTTTGAGCGGCCTTAATCACGACAATTGGTAACCCCATCTTGTGGGCTTCATCTGTGCATATCCGTGCCAGATCATCGTTTGCGAACTTCACTTCCATGCTGATTCTAAGTATATCGAGTATGCGCCTATGTCAATACACAACTTAACGTCAGGCATTTATTTTAATATATGCTTGACTATTGGTCATTTTGAATTATATTCGAATTATGAACAAGCTAGACATCAAAACCCGCACTCTAATCATTCGCCTTTTGGTCGAAGGTAACAGCATACGCGCCACGTCACGAATTGCAGACGTATCAAAAAACACGGTCAACAAGTTATTGATCAATGCAGGCCGGGCTTGTTCAAAATACCACGACGAACACGTTCGCAACGTCAATGCGTCTGTTATCCAATGCGATGAAATCTGGAGTTTCACTTACGCCAAGCAGAAGAACGTTAAGACTGCAACTGCTGCGCCAGAAGGGGCAGGTGATACATGGACATGGACCGCCATTGATAGCGATAGCAAACTGATCTTGTCCTATTTGGTCGGTGGCCGGGATAGTGAGTATGCAATGGCTTTCATGGATGATCTGCGCGGACGCCTTGCTAATCGGGTGCAATTGACCACAGACGGACATAAAGCATACTTGGAAGCAGTAGAGGGCGCTTTCGGCGGTGATGTGGACTACGCGCAGCTAATTAAGATATATGGCGGACCTTCCGGCAATAAGGGACACGAGAAGAAATACTCTCCGGCGGAATGCGCGGGGATCAGAAAGACTTTGGTTGAAGGTGAGCCGGACAAAGCACTGGTATCAACATCACATATTGAACGTCAGAATTTAACCATGCGTATGCACATGCGCCGCTTTACTCGCCTCACCAATGGCTTTTCCAAGAAAGTTGAAAATCACGCTTACGCTGTCGCTCTTCATTTTATGTATTATAATTATGTTCGCGTTCATCAAACTTTGAAAGTTAGCCCCGCAATGCAAGCTGGCCTTACTGACCGTCTTTGGGATATTAAGGACATTGTGGCGTTAATTGATGCTGATGAACCTACACCGAAAAAACGCGGACCATATAAGAAGAAGGGATAAAATATGAATTTCGTGGACTGGATTGTTTTGGTGTTTGGGATGTTGTCTGTCTTCTTTTGGCTGGCCTCAGCATTTGTGAAATGGCCGTTTGGCTATGATATGGATAAAGATCTCGCAAAGGCAGCGAGAAAATCTGGATGGCTCAATGCCATCGCCGCTACCTGTACAGCAATTAGTGTCGCAACTCCCGCTGCTGAGAAACTGATTCAACTAATTTCAAAGTGACCCACTACCGGAAATTTGAGATGTGGAAATCAAGAACGCTTGGTCTTCTCGTGACCTTGGCAAAAAAATTTCAGCAGGCACGTAAGGCCCGTAAGTCATTCGAATGTTTGATGACGATGGATAGTCGGCAACTGGCTGACATTGGTCTCACACGCACTGAAATTCAGGCTTGCCGGAATGGCATCGTAAGAAGCATTGCCAATGGAAACCAGGTTCAGGCAAGTGAAATAAATGACCATAGGCGTGCGGGTTAAATAATTGTGGTCGGCCTGCCTTCACCTCCCGAAATGCAGGTGGGCTGACCACGGTCATTTTTACAAACACACGTCATATTTGACCCGTTATTGTCAAATATGGAACTAACTACTTCCCTCGTTATATGCAAGAAATTCTGAAACGGCGGGCTGTCTCTTTGACCCCTCCCGCTCGCCGAATGGAGATAAATATGTTCGAAACAACAAGACGTAAATTGCTGGGCGCCTCGATAATCGGTGCCAGCGCGGTACTAGGTGGTGCTGGTTTTCCCGCCTCGGCCAGTAAGTTGAATAGGAAAGGAAAAATAATGCTGAACAACCTGCCGGATCTGCCAAAGGGATTGATAGAAGCGACTGAGTTTCCGTTGATCGAAGCAATCCACGGAAGACGCTCCCGGCGTTTCGCCCGCGGGGCATCCATACCTGACGGCCCGTTGGCCTATACGTCAAAACACGCTCCCGCACCGTTGAGCGAGATGGAACAGCTGTTGCTGTTGACGACAGTTGGAGGCAATACAGGCTGGTCAAACCTTATTCCCAATAACCGGTTCTATCTGCCGAAAATTCCGAACTATGCAGGAGCGGCCGGCGGGCGAACATTTCCCTCTGCTGCGGGATTTCATACGACGGAAATCTTTTATACCGATGACAACGGATCGTACTTTTTCCCGACACGAGATATGGCCGCAACAACGGCAAAATCGGCCGAGGGGGCAACTGATCTCAATGCCTATCTCGATGAACATAAGGCTCGAATTGTAAAGCTTTCCGATGGTCGATTAAAGACGCCGGCCTCTCCTTTGCATATGGAGATGCATAACGAATGGTGCGCGAACGTGCCGGGTAGCACGCTCGTCATTCCGGTGGCGGACGTTGCCCAGCATATGATCCTTGTCATGTGTTATCTAGTGCAGAACGGCGCCTGTATATATGACGATGTCAACAATCAGCCGATCCCGGGACTTGAAAAATTCAAGAACCTGGTTGATATCGAAAACCCGTATCCGCTTAGCTATCTTGAACAGCTTGGATTGACGGAAGTGACAGTCGAGCTGTCTACGGCATGCTATGCAGGCGCATTGATGTTGCAGGCGCTGGGGCTTGGCGGATGGATGTATGAGGGTATTAATCCTTTTAGCGTTCTGGGCGCAAGTGGTGATCCGGATGTGCCGGGCCTCGGTTTCCGTTTTGATATGCACGATGGGCAACCTTTGCCCAATATAACGGGACTGGAAGGTGTATTCGAAGGCCATTGCCCGCCGCATTTCAAGGATATGCGGGCAGCCGTTGAATCCGTTGTCTCTCGAAAATTCGGCACCGGCGGACCCTTTAACCCGCAGACAGACGGGCCCTACAAGCAAAACGCAAAAATACGAGGCAGTGCCGCGCCAATCGGTGACGAGTTTGTCGACTGCGTAACCGCAATGGCGCAGTATGTTCATGACAAGTTTGGCCGTTTCCCGGCCACCGTGCCCTCAATCTTCACCTTGATGTATCTGCAAGCTCATCAACTCGACACAGAGTTCTACGATACACATTTCACGTCAGGTGCGTACCTTAGAACGCACGCTGATCACGAGAAGAACTGGGCCTGACCTTATCAAGATAACCCCGGGCGGCGAGCATGGATCCTGGAGTCCGCCGCCCGATATCCTAATAACTATTTGATAACAATATAAATACTGCGCTGGATTTATTCCATCTGCGGAGGAGAATTGACATGATTCAACGATACTCAATTCTAATCTATGCTTTGGGCGCCTATGCCACAGCATCCATCAATCTGTTATATATTATGGGCTTTCTTGCTGAGCTCTATGTTCCAAAGAATATTACTGATGGTACCCAGGGGGAGCTCTGGACGGCAATATTTATCGACGTCGGCCTCCTCTGGCTGTTTGGTCTGCATCATTCTATCACGGCCCGCACATGGTTCAAGAAAATCTGGACCCGGTTCATTCCGCCTCCTATCGAAAGGGCAACATATCTTTATATGACGGCAGTCATGACGGGGCTTCTGATCCTGTTCTGGCGACCAATCCCGATAACCATCTGGCAGGTCGATAACGAAGTGCTTAAGGGCACTATTTATGCCGCATATCTGCTTATTTGGAGCCTGATGCTGCTTGCAATCTTTCAATTTGGCCATTTCGGCTTTTTCGGTCTCAAGCAGGCATGGGAAAGATTTCGGAATAAAAAAGCTGCATCCGCCAGTTTTAGCGCCAGATGGTTCTATGGTGTCGTGCGTCATCCAATAAGCTTATGCTGGATGATAATGCCGTGGATCACGCCACATCTGTCTGTTGGGCATGTTGTTTTTGCGCTCGGCATGACAAGCTACATTTTGATCGCCACCCCGTTTGAGGAAATGGATCTGATCGGAGAACTCGGAGATAAATATCGGCATTATCGAAAAAATGTTCCGGCCTTTATTCCGTTTGCCCGAAAGAAACAAGTGACTGCGCAGATTGAGCCCGCTGAATAACTAAGTATTTCGAGGTTTATCTGGGCAGATTGAGGGTATCTTCTTTTTACGTAGATACCCTTTTTCACTGGCATTGCCAATTGACACCGTTCTCCCGTGCGTCTCATAATCGGATACAAGCTTCGACACTGAATAATAAATAAAAAGAGTTCAGACCATGGATGACAGTCGCACACCGGTTCTGGTTGGATGTGGCCAGATAACGCAGCGGGAACCTGACCCTTCAATAGCCTTAGGCCCCATGGATCTGACGGCGGCGTCTGTCAGCAAGGCGGCCGAGAATGCTGGCGCGGGAGCGGCCCTGCTGGAGGCACTTGATACAATCGTCGTCATTCGTTCGTTCTCGGATACAAGCTGGCGGTTCGCTAGCCCATTTGGCGGCCCTGTGAATGCGCCGAAGTCAATAGCCGATCGAATTGGAAATACAAAGGCTAAAAGGCTCATTTATACATACCCGGGCGGCAACATGTCTCAGTGGTGTGTGAACAGGTTATTTGAGATGGTGACCGCCGGAAAAGTCGAAGCGGCTCTCATTTGCGGGGGTGAAGCGCTTGCCACGCAAAGGAATGCTCAAAGAGCGAAGCTAGAACTCGATTGGTCCGAAAATACGGGTGAAGCACCTGAGCATTGGGGTGTGGCCACCAGGGGCTGGAATGATAATGAAGATCGGCATCGCATGGCGGGCGCCATTTTTTCCTATCCACTTTTTGAAAACGGTATTCGCCATCATTTGAAACGATCGATTCCGGAACATATGGCATCCATGGGAAAGCTGTTTTCCCGGTTTTCGAACGTCGCTAGCGATAATCCGCTCGCCGACCGAAGGGACGGATATTCGGCAGAACGGATTTCTACCGTCGGACCGGACAATCCCTATATCGGATTTCCCTATACAAAGCTGATGAATGCCAATGCCTATATTGATCAGGCGGCGGCCATTATACTGACATCCGTTGCCAAGGCCAAAGAACTCGGTATTCCCGAGGATCGGTGGATTTACCTGCATGGGTGTGCGGACGCGCATGATCACTGGTTTATTTCCGATCGACACAACTACTATTCGTCGCCGGCCATGCGTATTGTGGCAAAGGAAGCGCTGGAAATGGCGGAGATCGATATCTCCGCAATCGACAAATTTGATCTTTACAGCTGCTTTCCCTCCGCTGTCGAGATCGCGTGCAAAGAGATGGGTATCTCCGAGGACGATCCTCGGGGCCTCACGGTTACCGGCGGACTTCCCTATTTTGGCGGCCCGGGGAACAATTACGTTACACATTCCATTGCGCAAATGATGGATGAAGTGCGGAAAGAGCCGGGGAGCCGGGGAATGATAACGGCCAACGGAAACTATGTGACCAAACAATCCGTCGGCATCTATTCTACGGAGCCCCCGGCCAAGCCCTTCAAGCCCAAAGATCCTGCCATTTACCAAAAGAATATTGACGATGATAAGGGACCGGAAGTTGTTGAAAATGCCAACGGGGCATCTGCCATTGAGACCTACACGGTGATGCATGACCGGAACGGCCCGTCATACGCGATCCTGTTTGGTCGGTTATCTGATGGTCGCCGGTTTATCGCCAACACGCCAGACGATCCAACCCTTCTTCAAAATATGATTGATCAGGACTTTATGGGAGCTGAGGGAAAAGTCACGAATAGTGAGGGAAAAAATGTTTTTGAGCCAAGCTAAGGCTTAATTTAGATGTTCAACCAAATGCAAATTGGCACTTTAGATGAAGTCAGGGCAAGGCTGTTTAGCTCGCAGGTGTTCTATTCCTAATAGGTGAAGATTTCACAATGGACGTATTGGTTTCGGCCTTCTCATGAAACGGGTCGAGTAGCTTGTCCAGTTCCTGAATGGATCTAAGCGAAATGCGGGAGATGAAGCAATCATCTCCGGTTACTTTGTCGCAGGACGTGAAGCGGGGCTCTTCGACTATCATTTTTTCCACGAGATGCAAATTTCCCGGCCGGGGCTTTATCCTGACAATTGCTTCCAGGCTGTAGCCAAGCGCATTTGTATCGATATCGATGGTAAATTTTCGGATGATCCCGCGATCTTCAAGGCGCCGGACTCTGTCCTTGACGCTTGGCGCCGACATGCCGACGAGCTTTGCGAGCTCACTCATGCTCAGTCGCCCATTTGATTGGAGGGTGATGAGGATATGGCGGTCGGTGTCATCTATTTTGTTTTCTGAAACAAAGGATATTTTGAAAATTACCTCATAAAATATAAAAAAAATGTAATAATGCCTCACTTAATGTATTAATAATAGCTATATTTATTGTCATATTCAAGGCGTGAAGTTTTGGATATTTGGAGATAGAAATGACTGTTATAAAAATTGCCGCTTTCTCGGACGGCAACATTGGTGGAAACCCAGCTGGCGTGGTCTTGTGTGAGGCGCTCCCGACTCCTCAGGAAATGCAAGCGGTCGCGGCGGAAGTAGGGTTCTCTGAAACGGCATTTGCGGCGGCGGAAGGAGACGGGAAAGATTGGCGTGTTCGTTATTTTTCACCGGAATCTGAAGTGCCATTCTGTGGTCACGCGACCATAGCACTTGGTGCGGCATTGGCAGAAAAATATGGATCCGGCAAGTACATGCTGCGGCTAAATGATGCCGAAATTAGTGTCGAAGGGGAGTCGAGGAAGGGGCGATATGTCGCGGCATTGCAGTCTCCACCGACATGGAGCGAAGTATTAAATGAGGCGGAAATAAATTCGACTTTGTCACTTTTCGGCTATGCTCGATCCCAGCTTGATAACAATATTCTTCCCGCGCGCATTCATGGTGGTGCCGATCATTACGTCATCGCGCTGAAAAGCCGGGACGATTTAGGATCCATGACCTATGATCTGGAGTCCGGTCGTCAGTTTATGCGAAGCCGGGGCCTGATAACCGTAATGTTTGTCTGGCAAGAGGACGAGGAAACCTTTCATGTTCGCAATGCGTTTGCCTCCGGCGGCGTAATCGAGGATCCGGCGACTGGAGCGGCGGCGGCAGCTTTTTCCGGCTATCTGCGGGACATTAATCGGCTTCATAAAGGAAAGATATATATCACACAGGGTGAGGACATGGGCATCCGCTCGATGATAACGGCTGAATTTGACAAAAAACCCGGGAGTTCAATACGGATTTCCGGAACGACCCGTAAAATGGATTGATAATTCTGGTTCTGTTTTTGGCATATTGAATTAACGGCTGTCTATCAACCGTCCGCATCCAGCGGAACATTCAGTTTTGTTCCTTCAACGATAATGCCGCCTCGGTTACCAATCTCGATAGAGCCATAGCGTTGCCGGAAACAATCCGGCAACGGACGGTCGTCCGGCAATGACAGCCATAACCTCAGCAAATGACGCCTTTTGTCCGGCTCTGGCCAATCAACAAAGGCAGTCCGGTCATGCATAAGCGCGTGGTTATAGACAAACTGCATGTCTCCCGGCTGCAGTTGCATAGAGAGATGCAGGCGAGGGTCATTTGCGAGGGAATCAAAGAAATCAAGGGCCTCCAGCTGTGTGCGGGTGAGGCGAGGGGCGTCGGGAAATCGTTGTGCACTGTTGACATATTGTCGTTGATATATCCCGGTTAAGAAGCCCTGATGCCAGTTCAGCACCGGTATCTCGAAATAAGCTTTTTGTCCCGTTGGCACTTCACCCCGGCGATCCGTCGCAACGGATTTGAACAATTCTGCAACCAGATCCGGCCGCTGCCGCTGCATCTCGTTATAGATGGTTACGGTGCTGACCAGCAGGGACTGGCCGCCTTCCTTCGCCGAACGAAGGCACATCAGTCCGACAACATCGGTGGAATCCGTATGAAATGTCTGGCGTTGGGATGTCTGGTAAATCCGCGTTCCTGCATCATTCGCATTCAGGCCCAAATCTCGTACATGTCCGAGGATATGGCCCGCCGCGTTCTGCGAGCGGGGACGCCCCAGATGGGCACCGATGCCACAGAATATTGTTGCTGCCATTTTCTGGCTATAATCCGATACGGGTAAGCCTCGTATAAGCTCAAAGCCGATGCCGTGCATCAGCTTGTCCCGTAGATCCCTTAGTCTGGGCGCCAAAAGCGGAAGCGGAAAATTCTCCTTCGATATCAGTCCGAGATCAAGATCGCCGGACTGGAATTTTACTGCCGCATTTTCCAGTTCAGACACTTCCTCTGCCAACAGGTATGTCAGCCAGATATCCGTGTTCTTCGCCATTTCATGGCCATACCATGCACTCGGCGTGTCAATTATCGACGGAGGGAGTGATCGTTTAGTATCCATTGCCAGGCCCTTTTTGCCGTCATTTTATAGTTTGCTGCAATTGAAGTACAGGGGCTTGCTTGATGCAGGCTATGACTGAGGCAGGCATCAATGGATGAGAGTTAATCTTGGGTGCTAATTTTCTCACGCTAGGATTTGTCCACGAGGAGTTGCTGGCGAAGCCGAGCATGGTCCGATTGGAATTTATTTCCGGCTGTTTAAAAAGAAACCTATTTCAGAAAAGGGTCGGGGTTGAAATCATGCAGTGGGACGTCATCGGTTCCCCAGTTACGGGTGATGGACACCGCCTGAACATCCTGACCGCCTGCCTTTTCGAGGATCGAAATGATTTCCTTTTCATGCTCCTCATCCCTGACTTCTACCCATAGGAGCAGGCCGCCACTGGATAGATGATCCGAGAGGCTGTCCGCCTGTTGCTTAGAGATGGCAAGTGCGGCGAGGGAGCCTATGCCAGCCCCTGCCGCAGCGCCAGCGGCAGCAATCAATGCGGCAAACGCAAGGGTGCCGCCGGAGGCAACGATGGCCATTCCCGCTCCTGCGCCGCCTATATACATTGGTATTCCAACAGCCGCCGCTCTGCTTTCCGCTCTTTCATGCCTGTCGGCGAAAATCTTCCGAGGGATATTCTGAGTATCCTTAAGTTCAGCAATCGATTCATATCTGTGGCCAAGCTTGGTCTGCACCGTGTCATGGCTGGCCATCATGTTGATTGCCGCGCGATCAGTACCTGATTTCTCAATGCTTTCAACGGCATCTTCAAACAGGGTCGTGTCATCAAACCGACCTACGACTTCGCGAACCTTATATGTTTCATTGTCCTTATCAGGTGTAGACATAAAACCTCCTCAGGGCTTAGCAGATAAACGAAATGCATCCTTAAAATGAGGGCGCTGCGCATTCCAGCAACAAAACCTCATTTTATGCCTGCCTGACAATATGCGCCGACAGGCTCCAATCCTTCTATATAAAGACTTATGCGTATTTTCTTGTTTATCAACAGTGGTTTCGTCCCATGGGGGTAATGTACCTCGGGTTTGGGAGTTTCACTTCCATCCGGATCGATAATGATTCTGCGGAACTTGGCAGTGCAGTTGTGCGAAGGAAGGGATGGCAACGAAAGCCTAAAAAATAACTGTTTTTATCCGGCGTAATTTTGTAACCGAACGCCTTTTTCGGGACCAGTTAGGGGAGGGCCGGCAAAACACTGGCAATTCTCCATCCAGAGCATGGCGTCTGAACCGGAAACCTCTAGTTCCGTGTCCTGAATATTCCGTCGCTGTGTCACGACGAGGCAGAACTCCTCTGCCATCCCTGAAATACATGGAAGCCCCGGATGATCGTTCCAGATCCAAGTTGCACCAGACGGAGAAACCAATTCGAGGCGCACTTTCGTCTCCGGCGGTGTCATGTTCCGGTTGGTAAAGGACCAGTCAAATGTGATAACGCCAAGATGGGCAATATTCTTTATGCGATCTGAATTCTCGCGCGTCTGGCCCAGGGCATCGTATATGTCCTGCCCATGCGCCCAGGTTTGCGCGAGACGCGCAGCTGCGAATGACCGTACGCTCATATCCGGGCCAAACCAGGGTAGCCTGCTTATCTCCGGCAGATTATCGAGATGCGCTGAAAGCCGATTGTACCAGCCGTGCCAAACGTCGATCAGTTCTTCGAAATTGTGAATAGCAAGATGTTCATTGACAGTTTCAGCAAGCGGTTTTTCGGTAAATTTTGGTGCTATCTTCTCGGCAAGATTGGCAAAAGCTGAGGGGTCTTCGATGGCAAGAAGCGATACCATATCGAAATAGGCGATATGGCTAAGCTGATCATAGACGCTTCGGGATGTTCCCGGCGTCAGTTTCTCGAAGTCACCCGGGCCGAGTTTTTTTACAAACTGGTCTAGCGCTCGGTATTCCTGGAGCAATTCAGACATGACAGATCCGCAATTAGCTATTTGTGAGAGGGCATGATACCCATTTCCTTGCAGATGACCTGAAGCATAACTTCGTTTGCACCGCCACCGACCGCTGTTTGCCGGGCTTCCCGATATACGCGCGAAATGAAGGTTTCGTTCATAAACCCTTGGCCGCCCCAGAACTGGGTTAATTCAACTGGAATTTCCATCGAAAGCCGTCCGATCAGGAATTTTGCCATGCTCGCGAGTTTGGTGACATTCTCTCCTGCCACATATTTCTCCGTGGCCTGATAGAGCAGGGCGCGTACCGACTCGATCTTGGACTGGAACTCCGCAATCTTGAAGTGAATGATCTGGTTATCGAGCAATGGCTTGCCAAAGGCGACTCGCTGAGAAAGATATTCAACGGTCTCCTCAATTGCTATCTCCAGAAAGCGGATAGAGCGAGCAACGACGAACAGCCGTTCCTCCTGAAACTGCTGCATCTGGTATATGAAACCCTTGCCTTCCTCGCCAATCAGATTTCGTTGAGGAACCCTGACATCATCGAAAAAGAGTAGGGCTGTATCCGAGGATTTGTATCCGACTTTATCGAGTTTCTTGCCAACTGAGACGCCCTTCGTATTTAGCGGGACAACAATCAGCGATTTATTCCGGTGCGGCCCGTTTTCGCTGGAGGTATTGACCAGAAGGCAGATCCAGTCGCCCTGAACACCGTTGGTGATCCACATCTTACTGCCGTTGATAATGTAGTCATCCCCGTCCTTGACGGCAGTGGTTTTGATGTTGGCGACATCTGAGCCTGCGCCGACTTCACTGACGCCGATGCAGCCAACAAGATCGCCAGCGATCGTCGGCGCAAGAAACTCGGCTTTGAGCTCTTCCGAACCATAGTTCGTAAGGGCCGGTGTGCACATGTTCGTCTGGACACCGATTGCGGAGCAAATCCCCATGGTTCTGAGGTTGCCAAGTTCCTCGGCAAAAGCGACTTCAAATGAAAAATCGAGATCCGAGCCCCCATATTCGGTCGGCTTTCCGATCCCCAGCAGGCCCGCTTCGCCAAGCTTTTTCATAACTTGATGGGCTGGAAAGATGCCTTCTTCTTCCCATTGATCGACAAAGGGATTGATATGTTGGTCGATGATCTTGCGTGTAACGCTTCTTAGCTCATCATGTTCATGCGTCCAGATCATGTCTCGGTGCCTTTATTAGTTATGTGAGAAACCATGGGCCGATTACAGCTCGAGCCAGCCTTTGATGACGACATCATCATTTTGCGTCTTTACGAAGACCTCATACCGGTTCGGGTCATCGGTTGACTGGAGGCCGCCCGCTGTGACCGTATCGCCGTTGCGCACGGGTTTTGAGAAGCGAATGTTCAATTTCGCGACGGCGACGGCGTCCTTTCCAAAGCTGCGGGTGGCGGATTGCCATATCAGGGAGAGTGACATTGTCCCATGAGCGATTACATCGCCAAATGGCGTATTCTTGGCAAATTCAGGATCAACATGGATAGGGTTGTAGTCATTCGTGATCTTCGCATATTTCTGAATTGCCGAATGATCAACCGTGAGGCTGCTTTCAATAAGTTTCTGCATCTCACCCTCCCCAGATGATGCCCATGGAACCGCTGAATAATAGCTCGCCGTTCTGGTCATGGGATTGTGTTTCAAAATAGACCCAGTTGTTATTTTTCCAAATTTCCTTTTTCTTACAGAGAGTTGTGGTGATAATTTCATCTCCAAGCTTAGGAAATCTATGAACCGAAAACTCCTGAGTTCCGTGAATATTCCCTTTCGGGCGTTGCTGCACCGTCGCAAGAAAGGCGCGCATGGTAATTGCGGAAATCATGCCAGACGGAAGTTCCGGCAGATCATTTTTATCTTCCGGGAATAGTTCGAGCCAGTCTGCGGCGACTTCATCATCGAAATATTGCGTATTGGTCCCGAGGTTGTCCCCCGGTGTTAATTTTTCAAATGTCAGCATTGGTCTCATTTCAAATTGCTTTTGCCTGGGGAATTTTCTGATCGCCACGCGTTTCGAACGTAAGCTCGATATCCATGCCTATATGAACATCCGTGACATCGCATCCGATAACATTCATCATGGCGCGGACACCTTCTTCCAGATCGATAAGCGCCAGAACATAGGGAAGATCTTCCTTGAAAGCCGGGCTTGGCGCATGGTTTACAATGGTGAAGGTCTTGACTTTCCCCCGGCCACAGACCGGCAGCCAGTCAAGGTCACTGCCATTACAATGCTTGCAGATCGCACGCGGATAGAACTGGTTCTTTCCGCAGGAGTTACAGGTCTGGATAAGGAATTTTTCCTCATTGCAGGCCTTCCAGAATTCAACGGAGTCGGGATTGGGGACTGGAATTGGCTTTTCGGTCATTTTCATGTCCTCCCGAAGACGAGTGAGCAATGGGCAGATAGAATGCCGCCGTCACCATGAACAAAGGCAATTTCGCTGTCCTTGACCTGTCGGTCCTCCGCTTCGTGGCGCAGTTGCCGAACGGCCTCGACAACATGGAACATGCCGCCCGCCGCGCCGGAGTGGCCATAGCTCATCAGGCCGCCATGGGTATTGCAGGGGAGGCGACCATCAAGGTTCAAAGCACCGGAAAGGCAAGCCGGACCGGCTTCTCCGCGTTCAAAGAAACCGATGGATTCCAGCTCTACCAAAAGGGTGATGGTGAAGGAATCATATATTTCAGCGACATCCACATCTTTCACGGTGATGCCAGCTCTCTCAAACGCCGTATGCGACGAGTGTTTGCAACCGAAATCACTAAGTGACGGGGCTGCCATGATATGCTCATGTGTATGCCCCTGACCTGACCCCAGAATCTCGATTGGTTTTTTCGATGCGTCGGCACCGGTTTCGCCTGCGCTGACAATAATTGCCGCGCCTCCGTCCGAGATGAGACAGCAATCCAGAACATGAAGTGGACTGGCGATCATACGGCTATTCAACACGTCCTCGATGGTAATTGGCGTTCTTCTGTGTGCCTTAGTGTTACGCATCGCGTGCTCGCGAGCGGAAACGGATATAGATGCGAGTTGCTCTGACGTAACACCATATTCATGCATGTAATGATTGGCGACCAGAGCGTAAGCGGCCGGGACGGACATGCCGTAGGGATGCTCATACTGGGCGTGCCCGACTTTTGCGAGGGTTGCAACCGCGCCGCCCTTCGGCATGCCTGTCAATCTGTTGTCTCCTGTAACAATAAGGACATTGCGGCACATGCCACTTTCCACAAGGGCCGCAGCCTGCATTACCATGACACAGGCCGTTGCGCCGCCAACTTCAATGGCGGCGTTAAATTTCGGCTGGATATTCATGTATTCGCAGAAAACCGAGCTTAGCATGAGGTGCGGTTCAGTAAACGAATACGCGCAGAGTACACCGTCGATGTCAGACTTCTTAAGTCCTGCATCCGCGATGGCTCCAAGTGCGGCTTCCGCATGCAATCCCATGCAACTGCTGCCGCGGAGTTCGCCGACATCGGTGTCATATGCGCCCGTGATAATAGCTTTTTTCATTTAGGGGGCCTCGTTATTTTATTTTTTCAATGTCCCAGTTAAATTTCAGGGGTTCTTTTTTTAGGAACCGGGAAACGGCATCATGGTGATATTCCGTATCCAGGCAAATAGCCTGTGCATAGCTCTCCATTTCGGAAAGTGCGCGTTGATCCAGCTCCGATGATTTGTTGAGGATTGTCTTCGCCATTCCAATGGCATCCCGGGAGGCGCTCTTGAACTGGCCAGCAAACGCCATGGCATATGCAAGAAGATCATCTTCGGGTACAATCTCACGAACGATCCCGAGGGCTTTTGCCTCTTCCGGCTTCAAAGTTCGGGCGGTGAAAACGATATCCTTCGCTGCTTGCAGTCCGACAATCCGCGGAAGCAGGAAGAAGCCGCCCAGATCCGGCACCAGACCGATCCTGCCAAATACGGCGCAAAAACGGGCGCGCGGTGAGGCAAATACGAAATCCGCGGCAAGGGCAAGGTTAAATCCGGCTCCGAATGCCGGGCCATCGACCGCAGAGATAACGGGAAGCTCAAGGTCGACCAGTTCGCGGAACCATAAATGTAAATCCTGAATTCTGGTGCGGTTGGTTGTTGTTGGCCGCCTGGCTTCGCTCAGAGATTTGAGGTCACCGCCGGCGCAGAAGGCACCGCCTGATCCGGTGATGACAAGGGCGGCAATGTCTGCATTGTGGCGAATATCAAGTATTACCTTAGTCAGGTCTGCACGCATCGGGAGATCCAGTGCGTTCTTGCTTTCCGGCCGATTGAGAGTCACAAGGCCTATATTGTCCTTGATTTCAAATGTCAGGGTCTGAAATTCGGTTGAATTGTCTTTCATTGGGTCAAAGCTCCAAACTGCGGGCAATTATGTTGCGCTGAATTTCGCTCGTCCCTTCACCAATGACATAGACAAATGCATCCCGGTGAAAGCGGCCGACAGGATATTCCCGCATTATGCCTGCCCCGCCGTGAATCCGGATTGCGCGTTCCGTTACCCGGAGCGCAACCTCAGAAGATATTAGTTTCGCTTTCGATGCAATTGCGTTCGTCAGCGTATTTTGATCAACACACCATGCGGCGTAATACACAATCCATTTTGCCGATTCGATCTCCGCGCTCATATCAGCCAGTTTATGCGCTATGGCCTGAAAGTCCCCAACTTTACGACTGCCAATCTTTCGATCGCGTGCATAAGAGATGGACGCATCCAATGCCGCACGGGCAATTCCCAAAGAATTGGCGGCAACGCCAACGCGGTTCTCGGTCAGAGAGTCCAGGATCACGGGGTAGGTGCCTGTTTGTCCACCCAAAAGGCAGTCGTCGGGGACGAAGGCGTCATTGATAAAGATCAGCCCCGTCTCGGAACTGCGAATGCCTTCTTTTTTGAGTTTTGATGTTTCAAATCCCTTATTCGGGATTTCTACAATAAACAGACTGATGGCGTCCGCGGTTTGTTCAGGTGATGTTCTGGCGGCCAATAAGATAAAATCGGCGATTGGCGCATTGGTGATATACATTTTTGAGCCGTTCAGAACCCAACCACCATCAACCTTCTCCGCTCGTGTTTTCAATCCCCGTACGTTGGACCCTACATCCGGCTCGCTCAACCCGAATGCCGCGATTTTCTCACCGGCGAGAGCGGGTTTGAAAAAGCGCTCACGCTGATCGTTCGTTCCTGCTTTCCAGATTGGCCAGATTCCGAGGTGCGAGTGTGCGGACATGCTTGACGCAAAAGCCTGGCTGACATAACTCAGTTCCTCGCGAATAATACAGTCCGTGATTTTATCCATCCCTGTCCCGCCGCTTTCGGCAGGATAACGCGCGCCGAGTATTCCAAGGTCTCCCCATTTTTTAAATATCTCCTTTGGGAAAGTCTCGGTTTCTTCAGCTTCAAAGACAAGCGGTTTTATCTCTGTTTCAGAAAATCGCCTGATTGTTTCGCGGATATGCAACTGCTCTTCTGTGAATGTGAAGTCCATCAGTTTTTGTCCTGTTTTTGTTGGGATGGCTGACTTTAACACCTAAAAATACAAAGTTCTGACCACAGTTTAAAAAGGTATTGTATTCTTTATAAAAAACACTATTCTGTAAAGAGAATTTTTGAGGGGCGTGCCAGAGGCATCTCTAAGCTAGGAATAAATAAATAAAAAAGCGCTGTGGGAGGTGCGGATGATAAAGCGGTTTCTCGACATTATCACGGGAAGCTTCACAATGCTGGCAGGGGCCGCATTGGTTATGATGCTTTTGCAGATAAGTCTAGATGTTTTCAGTAAGTATTTGTTCAACACGCCCTTTCTTTGGACGATGGACGTTGTGGCTTCCTATCTGATGGTTGCCATTGTCTTCCTTCCGTTGGCTCAGGTCGAGAGAGAGAACAGCCATATTCGTGTGGAGCTCCTGACCAATGGGCTCGCGAGTCAGGGTCGCCGCCTGGTTCTGATTTTCTCCACAGTTGTTTCGGCAATCTATTTCGCGGCTCTGACTTGGCGCCTCTGGGGCGACGCGGTCGGTAAATATGAAATCGGTGAATATGTAATGGGTGAGGCACAGGTTACAGTCTGGCCAGGCCGTTTCTTCGTCCCCTTCGGGTGCGGGGCCCTCGTACTGCTGTTGCTATACAAGCTGTGGCGCTACCTCACAGACAGCGCTTTCCATGAAACCGAAGAACAGCAGGCTGCATCGGGAGACCATTTCGATGAGTGATTTACAGATTGGTTTTGTCGGCCTGGCCGTTATGGTCCTGCTGATGCTTCTCTATGTGCCGGTTGGTGTGGCGCTTGGGTTCGTGGGTGCCGTTGGCATTTATTTCCTGCTTGGGTCCGGGGCAATGTGGGGGATCATTACGGCAATCCCATATGACTTTGCAGCTCACTGGACGTTGAGTTCCGTGCCCATGTTTCTGTTGATGGGTTACGTCGCTTACCATGCTCAAATGACAGACGGTCTGTTCAGGACAGCGCGTTTATGGCTGTCGGCTTTGCCGGGTGGGCTTGCAATCGCTTCCATTGGTGCAAGCGCCGGGTTCTCCGCCGTAACCGGTTCAAGCCTGGCCTGCGCCGCGGCAATGGGGAGGATCGCCGTCCCTGAAATGCTGCGCTATAAATATGACAAGGGACTCGCCTCGGGCGTTGTGGCGGCGGCCGGGACCATAGGGTCCATGATTCCGCCTAGCATTATGCTGCTGATTTACGGCGTTTTTGCAGAGGTTCCCATCGGCCAGCTTTTTGTGGCCGGCATCATTCCGGGTTTGCTTACGGCAGTGATGTTTGCCGCGATGGTTGTAATACGTGTGAAAGCAAATCCGTCTCTCGCACCAGATAAAGATCTTCTTCCGACTTGGCATGAGCGATTTTATTCATTGGGGGAGACCTGGCCTTTACTAGTAATCATATTTGCGGTTATCGGTGGGCTATTCATTGGTGTCTTTACGCCAACTGAAGCAGGAGCCGTCGGCGCCTTGCTGTCCTTCTTCGTTGCAGGTATCCGGCGAAAGCTTAATCTTGATTTGATCAAGAAGTCAGTCTCCGAGACATTGGTGAGCACGGCGGCGATTTTTGTGATCGCCATCGGCGCGGCTATCCTGACGCGCTTTTTGGCTTTAACCGGAATACCGGATTTTCTTTCCGACTTCGTCCTAGAGGCCGCCGTTAACCCGCTCACGATCCTGGCCGGAATGGCTGTCGTCTATCTTCTTCTGGGTATGTTTCTGGATCCCATAGGTATCATGTTGTTAACGTTGCCAATCTTTCTACCGGTAGCGGAAGCGGCGGATATCAACCTGATTTGGTTCGGTATCCTTATCGCCAAGTTCCTGGAGATTGCATTGATAACGCCGCCGGTCGGTCTCAATGTTTTCGTCATCAAGGGCATTGTTGGTGATGCAATTTCAACGGTAACTATATTCCGAGGAATTCTATGGTTCCTTGTTGCGGACCTGATCACCATGTCGCTGTTGATTATTTTTCCGCAAATAAGCCTATGGCTGCCGCAGTTGATGAATTGATGGCATCTGGCATTTCGAAAACCTTAACCAGTAAAATTAAACAAAACAAAAAAAGGAGAGGATTAAAGAGTTATGATAAAGAAAATATCCAAATCGTCCGTATTGACGGGGTTGGCCCTTGCGGCCTCGGTTGCCCTGTCGGGTACGGCGCTTGCGAAAGATCAGGGGCGGTTTGCGTCCTTCCTGTCGCCGAAGAATCCTGTTGTGGAATTCGGGGCGGAACCGTTTATTGAACGGGTAGAGAAAGACTCTAACGGAGAACTGACGTTCAAACTTTTCGCAGGCGGCTCATTGCTGGGCGGAAAAAACATGGTGCAGGGGCTGAGTGATGGCGTTGCCGACATCGGGCAGATTGTCTTTGGCTATTATCCGGCCGAGTTCCCCTATGCAAGCCTCGTCGCGGATATGGCGATTTATGGGACTTACCCGCCTGCGGTTTCTGCCGCGGTAACGGAATTTAATTTTCTACATTGTCAAGGGTGCCTGGATGATTACAAAAGGAACGGCATTGTCGTTCTAGGATCTGCCAGTACTTCCGCCTACCAGTTGCTCGGTAAGGAAGACGTAAGTGAACTGGAATCACTTAAAGGCATGAGGATTCGTGCGGCCGGTGCGTTATGGTCCCGTTGGCTGAACTATGTCGGAGCCATTCCTGTTTCGATGCCGTCCAGTGAAATGTATGAATCTATTTCTCGTGGACAGGTTGACGTTGTCATGCAGCCGATCGGCGCCATGAAAAGCCATAGCATCTGGGATATTGCGAAGAAAGCAACAATCCTCAATCTCGGCACATATCGTTCATGGGGCATTTTCTCCGTGAGTGCTAAATACTGGGAGGCGCTCAGCGTTCCACAACGTGAAATCCTTATGAAAAACGCCGCAATCGGCCTGATAGATACATCTGCAGGCTACATGGTAAAGGATGCTGAAGCCGAGGCGATGCTGGAAGAAAAAGGCGTAGAATTGATCGAGCCGTCTGAAGAGCTCAAGAATTCCGTGACTGAGTTCCTGAAAACCGACCGGGCGACAGTGATCGAAACGGCTAAAACAAAATATAAAATTGCGGATCCAGAACCGTTGATGGAGAAGTTTGTTGAGCTGATTGAGAAGTGGGAAGCAAAATACGAGCCCATCAAGGGGGATAATGCGGCGATGGCTGACATGCTTTGGACCGAAGTTTTTGCAAAAGTTGATGCCAAGACATTGGGTCAGTAAAGAATACCGGGATGAACGGGAATTTTCCGTTCATCCTTTCCCTTCAGTTTTTCTGGGGCATTCCCTGAATGGCGGCTGTAACGGTTGAGGCTGTTTGTTTCACTGCCTCCGCGATTTTCTCCAGTTTCTTTTTGTCGAGTTGTGCCGTCACCGCGACGGCGCTGATTGTCATAGCGGGACGGTCCTCGACGTCAAATACGGGTGCAGAAACAGTCGTAAAGCCTTGCGAGAAGTTGCCTTCGTCAATTGCGCATTTACTTTCCCGGACATCGTTCAGACTGTCATACCATTCTTCAAAGGGAGCCGGATTTTCAATACGGATTTTGGAATAGGCTGACTTGAGTTGTTGCTTTGACAGGTCGGAAAACGCGGCAAAGCAACGTCCGAGAGCGCCAACAAAGCATGGCAGGCGCTGACCGACATTCATATTGATACTGATAACAGAACCCGGTCCGGAGTTGGCAATCAGCATAACGCGATCATCCTGCATTTTTTGCCATAATGTCAGGGTCACCTGATTTTCAATCGAAATTTTATCAAGCAGGGGCTGCACCAGCCGGACAAGACTGGCACCATTTAGGGCAGAATGCGCAATTTCGACCAGGCCAAGCCCGATCTGGTATGTTTTTGTATCCGGATTAAAAACAACGAGCCCTTCATGAACAAGTGTCCTGAGCAAATTGAAACAAGTGCTCGGATTAATGTTGAGGTCGCGGGCAACTTGCGTCACGCCAAGTGGAGAATTACTGGCGCTCAAGTAACGCAAGACGCTGATACCGCCGACCAGCGCGCCGACAAGCTTGGTTTGAGGGATTGTTTCACTATCCATAGTACTGGGCTATTCGCATTATTTGCATCGTATTATTTTCACTTAAAACGCAACAATCTTTTTTTCGTTCAGGTATTTCCAAACTTAATTCGTGCTCAACGAACAGCAAACTCTAGCATGTTTGAAATGTAACAAGAAAGCCAATTTAATCCAACTAATGCAGTCGTCCCTGCCGTGAGAATAAACTTGTTTCCGTCGACGATACTTTTTCTTATATTCTCTTGACAGAAAACTATTCTCATATAGAAATATAATCAAGATATTTGTACTGCCTTTTCAAAATAGGGGCCCGGGATGAAATCAACAAAAGCGGGCAAACCTGCTTCCAAATCGCAGTTGCTGGAATTTTACGAGCGTATGCTGCTGGTTCGGGAGGCCGAAAATAAGCTGTCGTCATTATTCGCTGATGGCGAAGTTCCCGGTTTTATACATTTGAGTGTTGGGCAGGAAGCTGTGTGCGTTGGCATCACCTCAGCCCTGGAAAAGCAGGACACTCTTGCGTCCAATCATCGTGGCCACGGACATGCACTCTCGAAGGGGGTTGAGCTTGAAAGCTTTTTTCTGGAAGTCATGGGCAAGGAAGAAGGTATTTGCGGTGGCCGGGGCGGTTCCATGCATGTGGCGGATATGTCGGTCGGAATGCTGGGAGCAAACGGTATCGTTGGCGCCGGTATCCCTCTTGCAATCGGCAGTGCGCTTGCGCATCAGGTAAAAAAGAATGATGCCATTGCCGTTGTATTTTTTGGAGATGGCGCCCTTGCGGAAGGGGTTCTGCATGAGAGTTTCAATCTGGCCTCGCTATGGAAGCTGCCGGTTCTTTTCGTCTGTGAGAATAACGGATGGTCAGAATTTTCTCCGGCAAATCTTCAGTTCGTGGCAAATGTCAAGGATCTCGTCAAGGCCTTTGACATCCCGTCGCAATGTGTCGACGGGAACGAGGTTATGGACGTTCACAAGGCGGCGGATGAACTCGCCAATGCGGCACGCCGGGGTGAAGGCCCGCAGCTTCTTGAATGTATAACGCATCGTGTGCGCGGTCATTTTGAGGGCGATCCACAGAAATACCGCACGGAAGAGGAACTGACCTCAATCTCGGAGCATGATCCGATAACCAAGTTCGAGAAATTGATTGCTACGAAACGGATAACAAAAAAAGAAATGCAGGCCGTCCGGGAAAAGGTGGACCAGAAGATTTCCAATGCAGTTGATGCCGGGCGGGGTGGAAGCGACCCCGATTTCGAGCGTGCCAGAACGGATGTCTATACAGCCGTGGAGGGCCTCTAAGCATGACTGAAGTGAGATTTGCCAAAGCCATCAATATGGCGCTGGACGACGCATTGACAGACGATCCGACTGTTGTTCTGTTCGGTGAGGATGTTGCCCATGCGGGCGGCCCGTTCGGTGTGACGCGCGGGCTTCTGGAAAAGCATGGGGAAGTGCGGGTGCGCGATACACCGATATCCGAGGCAACTATCGTTGGGGCGGCCGTCGGGGCGGCCATGAGCGGGTTGAAACCTGTCGTCGAAATCATGTTCATGGATTTTGTTTCTCTCTCCATGGATGCGCTGGTCAATCAGGCTGCAAAGGCGCGTTTTATGTTCGGTGGTCAATGTTCGGTTCCGATGGTACTCCGTACACCGCATGGCGGTGGCGTCAATGCCGGTCCGCAACATTCGCAGTGTCTTGAAGCCTGGTTCGCCCATATACCGGGATTGAAGGTCGTGGTGCCAAGCAATCCATCCGATGCGAACAATCTGCTAAAGGCCGCTATTGCAGATCCTGATCCAGTCATTTTTATCGAGAATAAGGCGATGTATTCCCTGAAAGGGGAAATGAGTGAAGCCGATAAGGATGTTGCGATCGGAAAGGCGCGCACGGCGCGCGAGGGCACCGATGTTACGATTGTAAGCTACGGTGCGGCTGTCAATACCGCACTTATGGCGGCAGAGACGCTCGCCACGAAAAATATCGAGGCGGAAGTGATCGACCTACGCTCCGTTCAGCCATGGGATGAAGTGGCAGTTCTTGCGTCGCTTTCGCGCACTCACCGTCTGGTTATCCTGCATGAGGCGGTGACGAGTTTTGGTGTCGGAGCCGAGATTGCGGCCCGAATGGCGGATATCGGTTTTGATGAACTGGATGCACCGATCGTCCGTGTCGGGGCTCCATTCATGCCGGTTCCCTTCGCCAAATCACTTGAAAGTCAATATCTGCCGAATGCGGACAATGTCATTGCTGCCGTAGAGCAGGTCCTTGCCTAAATACCCGGAGAAAAAATTATGGCCGAAAACGCTATCCTAATTGAGAAAGACGGGCCTGTTGCGACGCTCACAATAAATCGCCCGAAAACACTAAACGCGCTTGATGTTCCGACCCTGCTGGAGATGGAGGAGGCCATCACAAACCTTGAAAATGATGACACTGTGCGGGTGATCGTTTTTACCGGTTCTGGCGATAGAGCCTTTATCGCAGGTGGAGACATCAGCGACCTCAACTCGCGTCAGGGTCTGGCTCATTATCAGGAGTTTGCAGAAATCATTCACCGGGTTTTCCGCCGGATTGAAAGCTGTGAAAAGCCAACCATCGCGGCTGTGAATGGTTGGGCTCTGGGTGGCGGAACCGAACTTATCCTGGCGCTTGATATCCGCATCCTTTCGGAAAAATCGAAACTGGGCTTGCCGGAAATAACGCTTGGCCTGTTCCCCGGCGCTGGCGGAACGCAGCGTATTATCCGCCAGATTCCTCTTTGCCGCGCTAAGCAACTTATGTTCACGGGTGATCAGATTGGCGCTCAGGAGGCTGTCGATCTTGGACTCGCCAATCAGGTGGTGCCTTCAGAAGAACTGATGAAGACGGTTTATGAAGAAGCCAACAAGATCGCCCAGAAATCACCGCTTGTTCTGAAACTGTTGAAGCGCGGGTTGCTCCATGGAGCAGATATGCCTCTATCGGCGGCGTTACCCTATGAGCAAAGCCTGATCGGTCTTGTTCTGGATTCTGAAGATGCCCATGAGGGATGCACTGCCTTTTTGGAAAAGCGGCCCGCGAACTTCAAAGGGAAATAAGCATGTCGAATGGCGCCGAGTTGATCATGCCAAAGCTGGGGCTCACCATGACAGAGGGGACAATCTCTGAATGGATGATCGCGCCCGGTGACAGCTTTAAGAAAAATGATGTTGTTCTGGTGGTTGAAACGGAAAAGATCGCTAACGAGATCGAGGCGCCAGCAGATGGTGTGCTCCATGATATTCTCGTCCCGGCAGGAGAAACCGTTTCCGTTGGTGTTGCTCTCGCGCAATGGGATGTCGGGAACGCCTCAATCCCGCAGAAGCCTGAGGATGCTCCCTCAGAAGTAGTGGAAAATGCCGAAACAACGCCCGTTTCCGAAAAACCAGTGACATCGGCACCAACAGCCCCGAAAAACGCCGGCTCAAAAAGGATTATTGCGACGCCACTCGCAAAGCGTATCGCAGACCAGAATGATATTGACTTGACCCTCATTGCGGGGTCCGGCCCAAGGGGGCGCATCAAGGCCGATGATGTGCGCAGTGCTATTTCGCATGGAGTTGCGCCGACTACTCCCAGCTCCAGGTCAAGTGAGCGTCGGAATCCATCGTCCTATGAGGCAACAGTTGCCAGACGGCTGACCGAAGCGAAGCGAGATACACCGCATTTCTATCTGTCCACCGAGGTTGACGCCGGAAAAATGCTGACACTCCGGCAACAATTGAATGAAGAGAATGATGGTCTGAAGATAAGTATAAATCATCTTGTTATCGCGGCTGTTGCTCGGGCACTTGAGGATAATGAAAAGGCGAATTGTGTCTGGCAGGAGGGAGAAATCCTGACGTATGAAACGATTGATGTTGGCGTTGCTGTCAGCACCGAAATTGGATTATTTGCGCCTTTGATACGGAACTTGAGAGGGCTTGGTATTGCGTCGATCGCAACCTCCGCGCGGGCCGTAATCGAAAAAACGAGAGAAGGTAAATTATCGTCAGAAGATATGGCGGACGGTGCCACGACTATCTCGAATGCCGGGATGTTTGATGTCACTTACATGAGCTCGATTATCAATCCGGGCCAGTCTTCTATTCTCGGTGTCGGAAGCATTCGTGACACCTTCCGTCCCAACAAGAAGGGCAAGCCGATCCTGAAGCAGGAAATGGGACTGGTCCTGTCCTGTGATCACCGGATTTTCGATGGTGTGAGCGGTCTCGCCTTTCTGAACTCAATCAAATCATATCTTGAAAAGCCGCTTAGGTTGCTGGTCAATTAGAAAAGGAAAAAACAATGGATTTCCGGTTATCCGAAGAGCAAAAGATGATTGCTACGACCGCCTATCGGATTGGCGAGGAGTTTGGCCTGAATTACTGGCGGGAGCTGGATGAGAAAAAGGCCTTTCCGAAAGATCTTTGGCAGGCGGTTTGCGATGCCGGGCTAGCGGGCGTTGCCTTGCCGGAGGAATACGGTGGGGCAGGCCAGGGAATGCTGGAAATGGCATTGATTGTCGAAAACCTCTCCGCCAGCAGTGGTGGGTCGACGCTCGGTCAGCTATTTATGATCAATCCGATTTTCGGGGGCGTGACGATTTCTAAATTCGGTACCGACAAAATGAAGCAGGAGCTTCTGCCGAAGCTGGTTTCCGGCGAGATCAACTTCTGCATGGCACTGACTGAATCAAGGGCGGGAAGCAACAGCCTGGAACTCAAGACATTCGCGGATGAAGATAGTGATGGCTGGCGCCTCAATGGCGAGAAGATCTGGATAACGGCGGTTGACCAGGCCCAGAAGATGCTGGTCATCGCGCGCTCGAAAAAGGTAGAAGACGTTCAAAAGCGAACCGACGGTCTTTCCATGTTCATGATCGATGTGGATCGCGAAGGCCTGACATACCATCCGATCGACAAGGTTGGAACGCGTACCTTATCTTCCTGCTCGGTTTTCTTCGATGAAGTTCGTATTGAACCGGAGGAGCTGGTTGGAACATTACATGGTGGCTGGAAAGAACTGCTTGATATCCTGAATACGGAGCGTATCGTAACAACGGCAGGGTTGGTGGGGGCAGGGGACCTCGCTCTCCGACTTGCCGTTGCCTATGCAAATGACAGAAAAGTATTTGGTGATAAGCCGGTGAGTGCGTATCAGGGAATTCAGTTTCCGCTGGCGCAGGCCAAGGCAGAGATTGATGCCGCCCGTCTATTAAACTATAAGGCAGCTGCCCAGTACGACATCGGTGAGCCTTTCGGAAGTGAGGCCAATGCCGCCAAGCTGATTGCTGCGCAGGCGGTCGCGAATGCGACGGAAAGATCCATGCAGGCCATGGGTGGCATGGGGTATGCGACGGAGTCCCACCTTGAACGGCTCTGGCGGGATGCGCGTTTGTTCCGGTTTGCGCCTGTCTCGGAAGAGATGATTTTGAATTTCATTGCCGTTCATGATCTTGGAATGCCGCGTTCCTATTGATCATCTGGCAAGGTTGAGGAGAGGATTTTAAAATGGTCAATCTCAGCAGCTTTCTGAAATACCATGCGCAACGCTGGCCCGAGAATACCGCCATCGTTTATGAGGATAGCCGCATCAGCTATGGCGCGTTGTGGGAGCGTGTAAGTCAGCTCGCCCGTTTCCTTTCAGAGCAAGGTATCGGCAAAGGAGATGTCGTCGCTGTTTTTATGAAAAACAGCCCAGCCTTTATCGAAATTGCCTGCGCTACCAGCTATCTTGGGGCTGTTTTCCTCCCGATCAACTACCGTCTGGCGACAGATGAGGTTGCTTACATAGTTGGCAACGCAAATGCATCTCTCCTGATCGGAGATGCGGAATTTGATGACATTCTCCAAGTTAATATTCCAAAGCATGTTTTGTCCGATGCGATGCAGGAGAATATCCTTGATTTCACGGGCGTGGAGGATGCTATTCCGGAACCATGTTACCTCCGACCCGATGATCTTTTCCGCCTCATGTACACGTCGGGGACGACGGACCGACCAAAAGGTGTCATGCATAGCTATGACAATTTCTACTGGAAAAGCATGGAGCATGTAGTTGTTCTCGGTTTGAGCCAGCAAACCCGTTTGCTGGTAACGGGTCCACTTTATCATGTCGGTGCCTTCGACCTGCCGGGTATGGCTGTGCTCTGGCTTGGTGGTATGTTGAAAATCCACCGGGAATACGAACCTCTTGCCGTACTTTCGGCAATTGAGACTGAAAAGCTCACTGGAGCCTGGCTGGCACCGATCATGCTCGCGGGTATATTGGAGCTTCCGGACAAGGAAAATTACGATGTTCGCAGTCTCGAATGGTGCATTGGCGGGGGGGAGAAAACGCCGGAAGGGCGAATCCTCGAATTTCAAAAGTATTTTACGAACGGTCGATATATCGACGCCTACGGCCTGACGGAATCCTGCAGTGGCGATACTTTTATGGAGCCAGGCTGGGAGATTGACAAGATCGGCTCCACCGGCCGCGCCACGCCGCATGTCTCTATTAGTATTGTTGATGACGCAGGCAAGCCGCTTTCGCCGGGTGAAGAGGGGGAAATATGCCTGCGCGGCCCGAAGGTGACCGAGGGTTACTGGAACGATCCGGCCAAAACGGCGGAAACGCGGATCGGCGACTGGTTCAAGACCGGCGATGTCGGGCTTCTCGATGAAGAAGGGTTTCTCTATCTTACAGATCGCAAGAAAGACATGATCATCTCCGGCGGCGAGAATATTGCGTCATCTGAGCTGGAACGCGTGATTTATCAGATGCCCGACGTGTTGGAAGCGGCGGTCATTGGCCTGCCGGATGATAAATGGGGAGAGGTGCCGGTCGCCGTCATTGTGCCGAAAGAGGGCGTCACCTTTGACGAAGAAGCCTTCGTATCGCATTGTCGGCAGCATCTCGCCGGGTTCAAGGTGCCCAAGCGGGTGCTATTGAGGGACAGCCTGCCGCGCAATCCGTCAGGCAAGATACTGAAACGGATACTGCGAGACGAGTTTGCATAAAAGGCGGCTATAAAGGGCGATGATATCAGGACGCCGACTTACAGTGAGTTGGCAAACTGGTTGCGGTAAAAGCATGCGAAATAGGGTGTCTGTTGCTTCGTTCGATTAATAAGAATTTTCATGGAAAAATGTGGCCAGGTCCTCCAGGACAGGTGCCTTGGACCGCCAGACCCAAGACATCGCGCCAATTATCTCTATGTGACTAATGTTGGAATAATATTTCGCCTGAACCTTTCCGCCGTTCTCCGCAATCTTTTGCCGTAACCGTTCCAGATTGTAAGGCGCGACAAGCTTATCGTTGCGGCCATACAAAAGCAGGAGCGGCGGCTCACTCCCGTCGATAAAGTTTGTAGCCTGCATCTGCGGGTATTGGGAGGGCGGCCCAAATATTATTTTCACGTCCTCTGCTTCGGGAGTAAAGGAATACGGGCCGGCCAGACCCGCAAACCCCTTGATGGCAGAATTTATCCCGGGCTTCAGGTATCGCTCATCAACAATTAAAAGCGAGGCGATATGCGCCCCTGATGAATGCCCGGACAGAAAAAGCATATCGGGCTTGCCGCGATAGTCTTCGATATTCTCGTGAACCCAGCTTACGGCATCGGCACCGTCTTCCACGAATGTTGGAAACCGGACATCCGGATATTTTCGGTAGTCAGGAATGACGACGATAAACCCCTTTTCCGCAAGGGCGGTCCCGACAAAGGCAAAATCCTCTTTCTCGCCAGTTGTCCATCGCCCACCATAGAAGAAGATAACGACCGGAAGCCTTTCCTCGGTTGCTTGATCCGGTATATAAATATCGAGTGTTTGGGTGCTTTCTTCGTCAAAGACGATGTCTCTGACGATGTTTCCGTCAAAAAAAGGGACGGGTGCATTCGCAACCTTTATGCCGACTGCGGTGCAGGCGCTGAGCGATAGCAAGCCGACAAGGAGGAGGAGTGATCGAAATGTCTGATACATATGCAAACACTATCGTGCATTTCTGCACAATGTCCATTGATATCGCCAACTAAAAAATTGCGGGCGGCGGGGGTTTTGAATTTATTGTTGTGGGGTTCTGGGTATGAATGATCTACCGAAAAAGGCGCGAGCTGTTATTATCGGGGGCGGCGTTATTGGTTGCTCGGTCGCCTATCATTTGGGCAAGCTCGGGTGGAAGGATGTCATCCTGTTGGAGCGGAAACAGCTTACGTCCGGAACAACCTGGCATGCGGCAGGGCTGATCGCGCAGCTTCGCGCTTCGAAAAACATGACTCGGCTGGCAAAGTACAGTCGGGCGCTTTACAGCAAGCTGGAAGCAGAAACCGGCATTGCGACGGGCCTGAAGCAGAATGGGTCGATCACAGTCGCCCTGACAGAAGAACGTAAAGAGGAAATTCTGCGCCAGGCCTCGATGGCGCGGGCCTTCGATGTCGAGGTAGAGGAAATCAGTCCCGCTGAGGTTAAGGCGCGGTATGAGTATCTCAATATAGACGGTGTGAAGGGGGCCGTGTGGCTGCCGCTTGACGGCCAAGGGGACCCCGGCAACATTGCCCTTGCCATGGCAAAAGGGGCGCGCCAGTACGGTGTCCAGATCAAGGAGCGGGTGGCGGTCACACATATCCCGGTCAAGAACCGCCGGGTCCTCGGCGTTGATTGGCAGGATGAAGCGGGCACCACCGGTCATATTGAGGCCGATATGGTCGTCAATTGCGGGGGCATGTGGGGGCATCAGATCGGCCGTATGGCAGGAGTCAATGTGCCCCTGCAGGCCTGCGAGCATTTCTATATCGTGACGGAGAGTATCCCGGGCTTGCCGCAACTCCCCGTGCTGCGTGTTCCCGATGAGTGTGCTTATTTTAAAGAGGATGCTGGGAAATTTCTGCTGGGCGCGTTTGAGCCGGTAGCGAAGCCCTGGGGGATGAAGGGCATTCCGCGGGATTTCGAGTTTGATCAGCTTCCTGAGGATTTTGACCATTTTGAACCGATCCTGAGCAATGCCGTCAATCGCATGCCGGTGCTTGCAGAAGCAGGAATTCATACCTTTTTCAATGGACCGGAGAGCTTCACGCCGGACGATGCTTATCATCTTGGACTTGCGCCGGAGCTTGACAATTTCTGGATTGCCGCTGGCTTTAATTCCATCGGCATTCAATCTGCTGGCGGGGCCGGCATGGCGCTGGCACAGTGGATGGAAGACGGCGCCAAGCCTTTCGATCTTAGCGATGTGGATATCGCGCGGATGCAGCCTTTTCAAGGAAATCGCCATTATCTGTTTGAGCGTTCCAAGGAAACGCTGGGTCTTTTGTACGCGGACCACTTTCCGTTCCGGCAGAAATCAACGGCGCGTGGTATCCGCCGTTCACCGTTGCATCATCACTTGCTGGAGCACGGCGCGGTGATGGGGGAGAGCGCAGGGTGGGAACGCCCTAACTGGTTTGCAAATCCGGGGCAGGAGCGGGAATACAGATATAGCTGGAAACGCCAAAACTGGTTTGAAAATGCGGCGATGGAACATCGGGCCATTCGCGAGAATATCGGCCTCTATGATATGTCTTCATTTGGCAAATTGCGGGTTGAGGGGCCGGACGCAGAACGATTTCTGAACTATGTCGGTGGTGGGGATTTTTCGGTTCCGATTGGCAAGATAGTCTACACCCAGTTCCTGAACCAAAACGGCGGAATAGAGGCTGATGTCACCGTAACACGATTGTCGGAAACGGCGTATCTGGTGGTCACTCCGTCGGTGACCCGACTTGCGGATCAGCGCTGGCTTGAAAAGCATGCAGGTGATCATCGCGTCGTGATCACCGATGTGACCGCGGGGGAAGCCGTTATGGCCGTAATGGGGCCGAACTCCCGCCGACTTCTCAACAAGATCAGCCCTAACGACTTTTCAAATGCCCAAAACCCTTTTGGGACGGCACAGGATATCGAGATTGGAATGGGCCTCGCCCGCGCTCATCGGGTCAGCTACGTCGGGGAACTAGGGTGGGAAATATATGTGTCTACAGACATGGCGGGCCATGTGTTCGAGACATTGCTTGAGGCCGGTGCCGATCTCGAACTCAAGTTATGTGGGATGCACGTGATGGATAGCTGCCGCATCGAAAAGGCCTTCCGCCATTTCGGCCATGATATTACGGCAGGGGATCATGTGATCGACGCAGGGCTGGGTTTCGCGGTTAAAACGGATAAACCGGACTTTATTGGCCGTGACGCCGTGCTGACGCGCAAAGAAACCGGCCCTGTGTCCCGTATCCTGCAGTTCCGCCTGACCGATCCCGAACCCTTGCTCTTTCATCATGAACCCATTCTTCGCGACGGAAAAGTTGTGGGGTATATCTGCTCCGGCAGCTACGGCCATACACTCGGCGGTGCCATCGGGCTTGGTTATGTCCCGTGCAAGGGCGAGAGCCCAGATGATTTGCTAGCCTCTACTTACGAAATCGAGGTTGAAGGACGGCTTATGAAGGCCGAAGCCTCGCTAAAACCGATGTATGACCCGGCGTCGAAGCGGGTTAAGGAGGGTTAGACGTTCAATAAAATGTTCCGTAAAAACTCACAAGCCTGCCGTCAAAAGCAAGCCTTAGCATATCCATAGGAGCTCATTGAAAGATGGAAGGGTAGAGATTAAGCAGTGACCTCTTCCGCACCTTCTACATGCGTCTCTGTTCCTGAGGATTTAACGACCATGACAGGACAGTCTGCCAGGCTGGTTACCTTATGTGACACGCTGCCAAGCAATAATCCTTCCAGATCTCCATGACCGCGGCCGCCAAGGACGATCAGATCAACGTCGTGTTCCTTGGCAAATTTGACGATGGTTCGTGCCGGCTGGCCGCTTTTCACAAATGCCCGGACATTTGTGCAGCCTTGACTTTTCGCAAATTTCTTACTGGCATCAGCGACCTCCTTGCCATACTCCCGGAGGACGTCATCCATATTTTCTGGCGCTTCCGGCCGGACCATGGACATCGAGGTTTCAAGCAGGCTGTGGTGCCGGAAGACGGTGACTATCAGGAGTTCACTGTCGGTCAGTTTCTGCAATTCAGTTGCTTTGCGCAGTGCCTCGAATGATCCCTTGGAGCCATCTGAGGGGACAAGAATAGTTTTGAACATCTTTCTTCCTTTGCCTTAACGAAACGCCAAATCACGCAGGAAAAGAGCAATTTGCGGGAAAAATATGAGGGCGGCGGAAACAAACGCCAAAATCACGGTAAAGGGGAAAATTCCGCGAATAACATCCAGGTAAGGTCGTCGGAATACAGCGATCGCCGTGAAAATGTCGCAGCCGAACGGCGGGGTTGCCGAACCAATCGCGACCTGCAGGGTGATAATTGTTCCCACCAAGACCGGATCCAGATTTACGGCCTCTACGACCGGAACAAATATCGGAACCAGAACGAGGATCACGACAATTGGGTCGACGAACATGCAGCCAATGAAGAAGGCAATCGAGATGACGGCGAGAACACCCTTTGGCCCCATCTGGTCAACACCTACTGCCCCCAGAATTTCCTGCGGGATGTTGGCGAAAGAGATGACCCATGAGAAGGCCGCCCCGGCCCCTACGAGAATGAAGACAACGGCTGTAATTAGCCCCGTGGATTTCGCAATAGGATAGATATCGCTGAATTTCAGGGACCTGAAAACCAGAAGTTCAAGGATCAGGGCATATAGAACGCAGGCGGCGGCGGCCTCTGTCGGACTGAAAATACCGCCATAAATCCCGCCGACAATGATGACCGGAAAGCCAAGCGGCCATATGGCCGACTTCATGGCGGCCAGACGTTCACCCCAGGTTGCCTTTGGCTCCGTTGGGACGCCTTTAACCGTTGCATAGATCATGCTGTAGGCGGAGAAGCAGACAAGCAGGAGAAGGCCGGGCCCGACACCGGCAATGAACAACTCGGAGATTGAGGTGCTCGAAATAACACCATAAATAATCATGCCGATGCTTGGCGGGATAAGAAACGCGATATCGCTGGCGTTGATAATCAGCGCCAGAACAAAGGAATCATTATATCCGGCTTTCAACATGCGGGGGCGCAAAGGGGAGCCGACGGCAACGACTGTCGCCTGCGTTGAGCCCGAGACAGCGCCGAACAACGTACAGGCCGCCGCCGTGCTGACGGCAAGGCCGCCCTTGATATGTCCGATAAATTTCATGACCAGATCAATCAGGCGGTTTGCCGATTGCCCGCGGGTCATGATATCTGCGGCCAGAATAAACATCGGGACAGCTATCAGGGAGGCGGGACGGATACCAGCCAACATCTGCTGGATCATGAACTCCATCTTGCTGAAGCCTGAAAACAGGTCGTAAAAGCCGTAAAACGCTCCGAGAAGGAGGGGAACCATCATCGGAAATCCTGCCAGTAGCAGAACGATCATTATCCCTGCAATTTTAATAGCCATGATCCGCCTACCTCAAATTTCCAGTTCGTCATCGTCATATCCCTCAATAACGTGAGTTGAGAGATAAACATCTTTTGCCGTCAGGTTTTTAACGGCCGTGAGCGCGTATTGAATGCCGGTAACAAAAAAACCGATTGGGACCCAAAGAAAGATTATAAAAACGGGAATTTGAAGAGAGGGGAGGATGCGCCCGGACTCGGCAACCTTGATAATATACCCGACAGAAAAATAGCAAAGCGAGAACATCGTCAGCGCCGTAATGATGGCAATAATGATCATCAGGTTCTTGCGTAATTTGGGTGATAAGGCGTCGAAAATCGCCGACATCCGGATGTGCCGACCATATCTCGCGGCATATCCAATTCCAGCGAAGGTAATAAGGATAATAAGAATTCTGTTCAGTTCTTCGGTGAAAAATATGCTGTACTGAAATACGAAACGACCAACGACGTTTATGATCGTGTTCGCCGCCATCAGGATGACGCCAAGAGCCAGTATCAAGGCTTCAAACTGGCTGATAAAGGTATCGATGGTTCCCAGAAAACCCGGTAATGTCGATTTGTATCGCTGGTTTTCGCCGTCTTCTGATGACGCCATATCGCTCTCCCCCTTGAAATAATAAATAGCTGCCCGCGGTCAGATTTCCCAGACAATGCGGGCAGCTATTTTGCAGGTCGATATATTAATTCATCGCGGCCTTCAGGTCGGCTTTCATCTGATCGAGAATTGCTTTTCCGCTATCTCCGGTCATTTCGATGAATTTTTCTTCGACGGCCGATGCAGCGTCCTTGAACGGAGCGCGTTCTTCCTCAGACAGAACGACGACCTTCATATCAGGCTTGGCTTTCTTGATGTTTTCAATAGCCTCTTCTCCCAATCCTTTCTGATAAGCGAGAATATGTTCGAAGGCAGCGTCGGTTGCGGCCTGGATGGCTTTCTTGTCCTCATCACTCAGGCCGTCATAAAACTCCTTATTGGCCATGACAGCGGTCGTGAAATTATTGTGACCAGCGTAAGTGATGACTTCCGTCACTTCATACATTTTCGTTGAATCAACAAAGAACAAAGGGTTTTCCTGGCCCTGAATGATATTTGTCTGCAGAGCACCGTAGACTTCACCCCATGGCAGCGGCGTTGGCGTTGCCCCGAATGCCTTGTATGATTCAACCAGAAGCGGGTTCGTCATGACACGAAATTTCACCTCATCCAGATCTCCGGGGCTGCGGACTTCTTCCTTCGTGGTCATAACCACTTCCCCTTCCGGGAACATTGTCAGAAGTTCAAGATTCTGCTCTGCATAAAGTTCCTTGAAGTCTTCATGAATAGCTTTGCTGTCGCGGAAGAATGAACTCAGCTCTTCCGGATCAGAGGGCAGAAGATAGGGGACAAAGAAAACCTGAGCTTCGGGGATCAGGGAACCAGTGAATCCCGGCGACTGGTCCACGAATTGCAGGATGCCGGCCTGAGCCTGCTCCATAATATCTGCGGACTCACCCAACGTGCCATAAGGGTAGAGCTGGATTGTATGGTCTGTGTTCTTCTCTATCTCTTCCTTGAACTTGGTGGCATAGACACCCTGAACATCCGTGATTGCTTCCTCGAATGCATATTTCCAGTTATCCGCTTTTGCTGATGTGATACCTGCCGCAAAGACGGCCGCAACGGCGATGCCGCTCAAGTAATGACGTTTGAAAAGTTTCATTATAGATCGCTCCCTTTTCGAAGGTTTTCGAAATTTAGCCTGCTTTTTGGTTACGGGGTCGCAAGCGGTCCCGTTTTAAGTAGAACTCAAGTCGACAGAGGGGATTGCTTATTAAAAGCCTCCCCGAAATCAGCCACTGTTTGGGTAAGAATGATGCATTATTGTACTGCTCGTCAATGAAAGTATTGTAGCAGTACAATTACAAACTATGCATAAAAGGCTCCGGCGCCCGCCGCAGAAGATTGCGTATTGCTGACAGACCACGGCGAAATCTTTTCGTGTCCTGTGTTCCGGCGACCGCAATTCGGACAGCGTCTGCTTTTTGCATAGTTGGGGTCAGAAAAGGTTGTGTTGGCGCGATGGCAATACCAAGGGAGTTAGCATGGTTGACATAGGTTGTGGTGTTCCAGCCGTCCGGAAGTTCCAGCCAGAAGTGTAAGGAATGGGGGTGCCCGCGCCAGGACAGGCCAGCCATCTCTTCCTTTATGATTGTGTAGCGTTCCGCCAGTGCCTGCTGTTGCCAATGGACAAGCTCGTCGGCCGTTCCATCCTTGATCCATCGACTGGCAATTTCGGCGACGAGAGGCGTGCCCATCCAGCTGAAAGCAATTAGCCGCCCCGTTATCGCCGGTATCAGGCTATCCGGGGCGACAATATATCCTGTGCGCAGACCTGCCATCGTACATTTCGTAAAGGATGTCAGATAGATCGTCCGTTCCGGGGCAAGCGCCGCAATCGGGAGAGGACGGTCTTCAATCAAAGGCCCCCAAGCGTCATCTTCGATGATGAACACATCGTATCGACGGGCAATATCGATGAGCTGGCGCCGGCGTTCCTCCGACATCATGGTTGCCATGGGATTGGCGACGGTAGGAACGCTGAAATATACTTTTACGTTCTGATTTTTACAAGCAACTTCAAATGCTTCCGGACTAAGTCCCTGATCGTCAAATTCCAGCCCCTGAAGCCGCAGGCCGAGGTATGAGCATTGTGATATAATGAGATGATGGACAATTGATTCCGTGACAACAATATCTCCTGGCCGTGTCACAGCGGAAAGCGCGACAGCCATGCCATGTGTCACGCCGTTCGTGATAATGACGGACTCCGGTGAAATATCGAGCTGGCAACGCGACAGCCAGTCCACCCCTGCCTCTCGGTGGGATCGCAGGCCGACATTGGGTCGGCAAGCGAGATACGTATCATGATCCAGCCCTATGGAGAGGTTATTCAGGACGGCGTCCATCCTGTCGACATGTATATGGTCTATCAGCGGTCGGGAGATCGAAAGGTCGATTGTTCCATTGGTTCCCCGTTCCATCAAATAAGGTTGATGTGACGGGAGGGTTGGGGCCAGGACATATGTGCCACGTCCGACATGTCCGTCAATAAGCCCCAGTCGTTTGAGTTCATCATAGGCTTTACCGACGGTATGCACGCTGATTTCCAGTTCATGCGCCAGAGTTCGATGGGGAAGCAGTTGCGTACCGACGGGAAGCCGTCCGTCCGCGATGGCCTCCTTGAACGCTGAAACTAGACTTGTATGGAGGGGGCGAGATAGATTATCGTAACGCGGGGTCCAGATTGTCATGTTTTAATATAAGGATTTACCGTTTTTATATGCAAGACAATTCTGGGAAATCACTTCTGGCAAACTGGACATTCATATGGCGCCTCCACTAGACGAGCGGGACTTGAAAATTCTGTCTGTCCTGCAGAAAAATGGTCGAATGACCAAGACGGAGCTGGCGGCGCATGTCAATCTGTCGCCGACGCCCTGTTGGGAGCGGCTGAAAAAACTGGAACAGTCCGGGATCATCGAAGGATATAGCGCCAATATCTCCTTGAAAATCCTCGGTTCGATTTCCGTTATTTTCATGGAGGCGGAAATCAATAGCCATCGTGCGGCTGATTTTGAAAGGTTTGAAAAGGCCGTTCTGGAAATCCCCGAGATTGTTGAGTGCTGGGCCGTGGGCGGTGGCATCGACTATATTGTCAAGTTTCTTTGTGCTGACGTTGATACCTACCAGAGGCTTGTCGACAAACTGCTCAACTCCGATATTGGCCTGCGGCGCTACTATTCCTACGTCGTGACAAAGCCGGTGAAATCCAGCCAAATTCCGCCGCTGGATTTATACGAGCGTCGTGATGGAAGGTGAAACTCTCTCCTGATCTGCAGTTTTTAAGAGAAAACCTCTGCTTTGGCTGGATAATTCAAACGCACCTTCTACGTCAAAAGGAATAGTGTGAAATCTAACCTGTTGAACGATCGGAGGTGTTCTCATGGGAGCCAATGTGAAGAAAAAGGAGTTTGTCGAGGAGTTCGATCTTCTGTCGGATCCCGGCCTGGTGAGGGAATTCGCCTATATTGACGGAAAATGGTGCGCGGCGAAAAATGGGGCGACGTTAGGCGTGTATAACCCCGCATCCGGACAGCAGATTGCAACCGTCTCCAGTCTGTCCGCGACTGAAAGTGGAGAAGCGGTAGATGCCGCCGCAAAGGCATTCCCGGCTTGGTCAAGCCTTTTGCCGCAAGAACGTGCCTCCCTGATCAGCGAATGGGGACGCCTGATGATGGCGCATGAGGATGACCTTGCCGTCATCATGACCCTTGAGCAGGGCAAACCTCTCTCTGAAGCCCGGGGTGAAATCGGCTATGGTGCGTCCTTTGCGGAGTTTTTCGCCGAAGAGGCGAAGCGCGCGGATATCATCGGTGTCACCTCACATCTTCCAAATGCTGAAATTGAAGTCTGGCTGGAACCGATCGGTGTTGCGGCGCTGGTAACGCCCTGGAATTTCCCGATAGCCATGATTACGCGCAAGGCCGCGGCGGCCTTGGCGGTTGGTTGCACTGTCGTTGTCCATCCGTCCAAGGAAACACCGCTTTCCGCTCTGGCCCTTGCCGAACTTGCGCATCGTGCCGGTATTCCGCCAGGAGTGTTCAATGTTGTTATAGGGGAACCGGCTGAAATTGTCGGAACCTGGACAAAAGATCACCGCGTTCGGGCGCTGTCATTTACCGGATCAACCGAAATTGGCCGGTTGCTGTACGAGCAATGCGCGCCGACCATAAAACGTCTCAGTCTGGAGCTTGGGGGGCATGCTCCCTTCATTGTGTTCGCAGATGCGGATATTCCCAAGGCCGTTGACGAGGCTATCAAGGCGAAATTTGCGACCTCCGGTCAGGATTGCCTCGGCGCCAACCGCTTTTTTATCGAACGGCCCGTGTATGAGGAATTCTGCGCCGAATTTGTCCGCAAAACGAAGGAGCTGGTCGTTGACATTGGAATGAATGATCCGGACATCGGGCCGTTGATGAATGAAGCCGCCATCGCCAAACAGAAAAGTCATATTGAGAACGCCGTCGCCTGCGGGGCAACACTTGCCTGTGGCGGTGACGTGTTGGCCGATATGTGGCCGCTTTTCTTCGAGCCGACGGTTCTGGTAGATGTTCCGGCCAACGCTTTGATAATGCGCGAGGAAACCTTTGGTCCCGTCGCAGCAATCGCACCATTCGATAATGAAAAGGACGTTGTGGCGACTGCGAATGACACGGAATACGGCCTGATGGCCTATCTGCACACAAAAGACCCGTCCCGCATTTACCGGATGAGCCGGGCGCTGGAATTTGGCATGGTCGGTGTGAACCGGACAAAGATAACCGGCGCTCCCATTCCCTTTGGCGGGATGAAACAGTCCGGCCTCGGCCGGGAAGGGTCACGCCATGGCATCGAAGCCTTCTCAAACATCAAATATATATGCCGTGATTGGGCATAACCCCTTTTTAGTCAGGAGAGACAAATGCTTACAAATGATCAGCTCAGCCTATGGGACCGGGAGAATTTCTTCCACCCGTCAACGCATCTTGCACAGTTCGCGCGCGGGGAGGTTCCCAATCGTATCATTACTACAGGTGAGGGGGTCTATATAACAGATCGGGACGGAAACAAGCTTCTGGACGCTTTCGCGGGACTGTACTGCGTGAATGTCGGCTATGGACGCCAGGAAATCGCCGAGGCAATTGCCAAGCAGGCGAGGGAACTCGCCTATTATCATTCCTATGTCGGCCATGGTACCGAGGCCTCCATTACGCTGTCGAAAATGATCATGGACCGGGCGCCGGGGAACATGAGCAAGGTCTATTTCGGCTTGTCCGGATCCGATGCGAACGAGACCAATATCAAGCTTGTCTGGTACTATAACAACATCCTCGGACGGCCGGAAAAGAAGAAGATCATTTCACGTTGGCGCGGCTACCATGGCTCCGGGCTGATGACCGGTTCGCTGACGGGGCTTGAGCTGTTTCACAAAAAATTCGACCTTCCTCTCGCGCAGGTTATCCATACGGAAGCGCCTTACTACTTCCGCCGTGCAGACCAGACGCAGTCGGAAGAAGAATTCACGGCGCATTGCGCGGGCGAGCTTGAAAAGCTCATTCTTGCCGAAGGGCCGGAAACCATCGCTGCCTTTATCGGGGAGCCCGTGTTGGGGACTGGCGGGCTGGTGCCGCCGCCGCCCGGCTATTGGGCGGCGATTCAGGCTGTCCTGAAAAAGTATGATATTCTGTTGATCGCGGATGAGGTCGTAACCGGCTTTGGCCGTCTCGGAAGCATGTTCGGGTCCGATCATTATGGCATTGAGGCGGATATCATTACCTCGGCCAAGGGTTTGACGTCCGCTTATGCGCCACTCTCCGCCTCAATCATCTCCGATAGGGTCTGGAAAGTCCTTGAAGACGGCACGGATGAGTTCGGGGCAATCGGTCATGGCTGGACCTATTCTGCCCATCCGATCGGCGCCGCGGCGGGGGTTGCCAACCTGAAACTGATCGACGAGATGGGTCTTGTGGAAAATGCCGGCAAAGTCGGTAGCTATTTCAAGACGGCCATGACAAACGCCATCGCCAATCACGCAAATGTCGGCGATGTCCGGGGCGAAGGATTGATGCTCGCGGTTGAGTTCGTCGAGGACAAGGAGGCACGCAGCTTCTTTGACCCCTCAAAGACGATGGGCGCCAAGGTTGCCGGGGCATTGCTGAAGCGCGGCGTCATTGCCCGGGCCATGCCGCAGGGCGATATCATCGGCTTTGCACCGCCTCTTTGCCTGACCGAAGCGGAAGCCGACAAGATTGTGGGCGCGATGCAGGAAGCCGTAGAACAAGTCTTTGCTTAAGGAAGTATAGACACCGCCAGCAAGGGCGTGAAACCGGAAGATATTTGATCGGGTCTGCCCTTGCCGCATCGGCGGAACCGGCATTTACCCCCGGAATTAGAGAAAGTTTCGCTGATGGACAGACAGTCGGGTGGGTTATCTATCGTCGATCGGCTGTGCCCGGGGGTGACCCGGCCCTCTCTCGTCTGTTGACAGATGCAGCTTAATTATCGAATGTAATATAAAACAACCAAGAATGAACTTGGCTTGACGGGAGATAATCGGATTTCAAACATCTTTGTGCGCTTTAACCTCCAACTGGAGGGCATAGTAGGCGTCATGTGGTTGTTTACAGGGAGGAAGACATGAGCCGGGTTGCCTTAAGACAAGAAGATGCGGTCGCCGTTGTTTCCTTTTCCAATCCGCCGGATAACTATATGGATGGGGAAACGGAAACCGAGCTTTCCGCCGTCCTTGATGTGATTGAAGCCGACGCCTCCATTCGGGTTGTTGTTTTCACGGGCGGGGAGCCGGATGTCTTTATCCGCCATTACGATGTCGGTATCCTTCTCGATCGAAGCAAGATCATGCGGTCAAAAAAGCTGATTTTTGATCCGGCGCGCCCGGTCCCGGCCTCTCTCATCCATAAATGTTATGACCGGATAGAGACAATGCCGAAACCCTTCATCGCCGCGATAAATGGCACGGCCATGGGCGGCGGGTTTGAGCTTGCATTGGCTTGCGATATACGCCTTGTAAAAGATGGCCCGTATGATCTTGGACTACCGGAAGTGAACCTCGGTATTCTGCCAGGGGCCGGGGGGACGCAACGGATGACTCGGCTTATCGGAGAGGCCAAAGCGAAAGAACTGATGCTTTTGGGCCGGACAATGAGCCCGCGTGAGGTTAAGGATGTTGGCCTCGCCAGTCTCTGTGTGGAGGGGGATGTCCTTGCACAGGCGATGGAAATTGCACAAACGCTTGCGCGCCGGTCGCCCCGCGCGGTCGGGCATATCAAGGATCTGATAACCGGCGTTTCAGTCCGATCAGGTGAAGAAGGTTCTGCGAGGGAAAGAACCCTTTTCTGTGACCTTATGGTGGATGATCGTGCCTTCGAGGAAATGTCGGATATGGCAGAAGGGAAACGGGATATTCGTGATCCAGAGTTAATCAAGAACAAGAAGAAATACTGGCCAGATGAAAACGATTGATGATGCGCAAGTATACCTGCCCGAGCTATGGGCAACCCATGCCCGCTTTTCTCCAGACAAGGAAGCCGTTGTGTGCGGGGATGTGCGGCGCAGCTGGCGGGATTTCAATAATAACCTGAACCGTATCGCGAATGCCGTCAGGGCACATGGACTGGGACGGGGAGATAAAATCGCGGTTCTGATGGGCAATGCCGTCGAAACGCTTGAAGTGATGTATGGCATCGTCAAGGCCGGTGCCTGTGTCGTCCCGCTAAGCGGTCTTCTGACGGCAAAGCAGATTGAGGGGCTGATCAATGACAGCGATTCCAAGCTGGTTATTGCATCCGACGGAGTGCGCGAAAGGCTGGAGACGATACGCGGAAATCTCAGTAATATTCCAGAGAATGGGTTTATCTCCGCGGGATTTGACGGCGCTGGCTGGCTGTCTTTCGAACAGTTCGTAGAGAATGCCGATACCGGAACCCCTTCGGTTACTTATGCCATGTCCGATGAGTTTAACATTATCTATAGCTCGGGCACGACGGGCTTGCCAAAAGGGATCGTCCAGACGCACCGGGCGCGTCAGCACTGGTCCTACAGCAACGCCATAGAGATGCGTTTTCATGCGAATACGAGAGCATTGACGACGACGGCGCTATACTCCAACGGGACCTGGCTTATGATCCTCCCGGCGCTGTTCGTGGGCGCGACCGTGCATATCATGCCCGAATTCGGCGCGAAAGCTGTTCTAAAGACCATTCAGGATGAGGAAATCACCCACACCTTCATGGTCCCGACCCAGTTTATTCAGACCCTGGCGGATCCGGCAATGAATACCGCCGATTTGAGCAGCCTTGAATCGGTTCTTTGTGCGGGATCCCCGCTTCGTGCCGATACGAAAACCGACGTCATCAGGCGCATCACCCCCAATCTGTACGAGCTGTATGGCTATTCGGAAGGGTTTGGGTCCATGAACCGGCCGCATCAGCAGAGCGCAAAGCCCACGTCCGTCGGCACGCCCGTCATGGGTTTCGATGTCAAGATTATCGATGATGACGGGAACGAGCTTGGCGTCGATGAGGTTGGAGAAATTGCCGGTACCGGCGCCGGCATGATGAAGGAGTATCATAACCGGCCCGACGCGACGGATGCTATTGTCTGGAAGGATCATGAAGGGCGCTGTTTTCTGCGCTCTGGCGATATCGGGAAACTGGATGCGGACGGGTTTCTGTATATTCTGGATCGCAAGAAGGACATGATCATCTCTGGTGGCCTGAATATTTTTCCCGCCGATATTGAGACGATTATCGGTGAGAATGACGGG
>TARA_R110002124_G_scaffold17532_1_pt1 | contig 54271 bp, 44 predicted proteins | sample TARA_R110002124 | Tara Oceans TARA_R110002124 (sample SAMEA4397445) | marine metagenome | biome: Polar Biome; feature: [SRF] surface water layer (ENVO:00010504); material: water (ENVO:00002006), including particulate matter (ENVO:01000060) such as... | depth 5 m
AGGACCACCAGGAGGTACGACCATAGGAGTGTCACGAACTTCGAGATTTACTGTTACAAAAGCCTGGCAACTACTATTTGCATCCACAACTCTAGCAAAAACAACGTCATTATAAGGATCATCATTATTGTATAAATTTGGAAGCACATTTAAATCATTCTGAGCATCAGATAAGGTTGGATGATAAGTAACAGATTGATTAGGATCACCTCCCGTTATATCGATGTCAGCATCACTTAATGTAAAAGTACCGAAGCCATCATTATCTATATCACATAAAACCAAAGCATCCGGCATAGTATTAACTACAGGTGGAATATCAAACTCGATATAGACCATTCCTGAAGAAGTACAAACCCCTGCAAAATCTACTGTTAACTGGTAAGTTCCTGTTGCGGTAACATCTAAGGTTGAACCGGTTTCAGGTGGAGTAAAAGGAACAAAAGTTCCAGATCCAACCGGATCTTCATATGTCCATTCATAAGTTGTACCTGGAGGTACCGTTAACGATGGAGCAATTGTATATGTTTCACCAAGACATCTTGCATTTCCTGTGGCAACAGTAAGATCTACTCCTAGATCAACATTTCCGATAACAAAACTACCTGCTTCAAGAAAAACCGCAGTATCCAAAATACTATCCTGAAAATCTGCAACCACCAATTCTATGGTATATGTTTGACCAGGTACTACATCGGCTTCCGCAGTTAGCACTACAGTTCTTCCGTTAAAACCGGTATCGCCCATACCACTTCCTACCGAATCATAATACTCTGGATAAGCCACCGAACCTAAACTACCCGCATTACATGGACCTTCGTCATGAATATTTGTAATCGTTGCCGGTATATTAGTCCCCGGTAAAACAGCAATATTTCTACCTCCAAGATCTATATTAATATCCGGAGTTCCCGGATCTCCATCGTGATTATAAGGATTCACGTTTGGAATTCCCGGGCCTCTTAGTATAAATGCAAAGACATCGGCAAAAGTACATGGGTATTGAAACCCGGTTTCATATTCTTCAGAAGCTAATAGATAATTAAAGCTAATGTGATCCACTACTGGAGTAAACTCAAATATAACAGAAGTCGCATTGTTGGTATTTCCACCCGATGTTAAATCCAGATCCCCATCACCCATCCACGGAGGGTTACTCCCGGCACTTACCGGACCTAAGGGAATGTCGTTAACATCACCACTGTGAAGCACAATTCCCTCTTCAAATGGAAAATTAGAAGTTCCCCTTTGAAAGTAACCAAAACTATTAAAACCTTCACCTGCAAGATTTGCATTGTTGGGCGAGTTAATATTCTGCGCCTCACTACAACTACCTTGAATTAATACATCGTTAATTAATTGATCTAAGGAATAGGTGGTGTCATCAACAAGCACCGTTTGTGAAAATCCAAAGAAAGAAAAAAACAAAAATATTAATAGTATAAATTTCTTCATTTACAGCTTATTAAGTTGCCAAATATATTGAATACATTGATTTTCTTTTTATATTTTTGCAAAAAAAAGCAAGCAATGTCCCAATTTAACATTAATGTAGAACCAACAAATAACGAAAATATTGTAAAGTTTGTTGCAAATTCCTTTCTAACTCAGGCAAATAGTTACGAATTTAAGAATATTGATGACGCCAAACCCAGTCCTATTGCACAACAACTTTTTTATCTTCCATTTGTAAAAACGGTCTATATTTCTCAAAATTTTATTGCGATCGAAAAATACAATATCGTTAATTGGGAGGATGTTCAGGAAGAAGTAGCTACGTCTATTTTAGACTATTTAAACAGTGGCGCTCCTGTAATTGCTGAAAATGAAAACACCAAAAAAGTCCCTGTAACGGTTTATGCCGAAAGCACTCCGAACCCTTCGGTATTGAAATTTGTGGCTAATAAACCTTTAGCCGATGGAACTTTTGAGTTTAAAAATATCGACGATGCTATAGATGCTCCGTTGGCTTCAGCTTTATTCAAATTTCCTTTTATCAAAGAAGTATTTATTAGCGCCAACTATGTTTCAGTAATGAAATACAACGTAGCCGAATGGCAAGAAATTTCTATGGAAATTCGTGATTACATCCGAACATATATTGAAGCAGGGAAACCGATCTTAAATGACGCTATACTTCAGAAGAAAAAAGAAAAAGAAGCAGTTTTAGAATCAGACAAATCAAGTGAAACTAAAACATATTCGGAAATTGACAAGGAAATTATCTCAATACTCGATGAGTATGTAAAGCCTGCGGTAGCTAGTGATGGCGGGCATATTGCATTCGAATCTTTTGACAGCGAAACCAAGACCGTTAGAGTTATTCTTCAAGGTGCTTGTAGTGGGTGTCCTTCATCCACAGTCACTCTAAAAAACGGAATAGAAACAATGCTTAAAGAAATGCTTAATGGACGTGTGGCAAATGTGGAGGCTATAAACGGCTAAATTCATAAGTTGGTTTTAACACACCTGCAACCGCTAAGGTTTAACGCAATTTTAGAAAAAATTACCTCAATAAATCGTAACTTATGAGTTCTAATTAAAAATCTAAAAATTATGGCAGTATTGAAAGTAATTGAAGTAATGGCAAATTCTAACGAAAGTTGGGAAGATGCAACACGAAATGCGGTAAAACATGCCGGTAAAAGTGTAAAAAATATTCGTTCAGTGTATATTAACGAACAGAGCGCAATCGTAAATGGGGACGATGTAACCGAGTTTAGAGTGAATGTTAAAATAACCTTCGAAGTAAACTAATCTCCCAATATCTATGGCAAAGTACGTTTTTGGAATACCAGAAACGTACTTTTATTTTTTATAGTTTTCTCACGATCCCTGTAAGGTTTATTATAATTCACGGGATCTTATTGTACTTCAAATAAACAGACTTTGGAAAATCAACATTTCTCAAATGCCCTCATAAATGAAAGCAGTCCATATTTACTGCAACATGCCTATAATCCGGTAGATTGGCATGCTTGGAATACTGATACTCTGGCAGAAGCCAAAAATTCGAATAAACTCATGATCGTAAGTATTGGTTACGCTGCATGTCATTGGTGCCATGTAATGGAGCATGAGAGTTTTGAAGACGAGACAGTAGCTGCTGTTATGAACAAAAGCTATATTTCTGTAAAAATTGATCGCGAAGAACGTCCGGATATTGACCAAATCTATATAAATGCGGTCCAACTCATGACCGGAAATGCCGGCTGGCCCTTAAATGTGGTTACACTTCCCGATGGGAGGCCTGTTTGGGGTGGCACTTATTTCAGAAAAAATCAATGGATAGAGGCGTTAGAACAGATTCAGGAAGTATATAAGAAACATCCCAATAAACTTATTGAATATGCCAATAAACTTGAAGCAGGAATTAAAAACATGGATCTTGTTTCACTTAATGAAACAAAAATAGATCTCTCTAACTTTCCTATTGAATCTATAATTGATACTTGGTCTAAAAACTTTGACTATAGGTTTGGTGGTACTAAAGGGGCTCCTAAGTTTATGATGCCGAACAATTATCAATTTTTGCTGCGCTATGCGTGGCAAAATAAGCAATCGGAACTATTAAACCACGTTCTTTTTACCTTAGAACAAATGGCATACGGTGGAATTTACGATCACATTGGCGGAGGATTTGCCAGATACAGCGTAGATGAGAAGTGGCACGTACCACATTTTGAGAAAATGTTATACGACAATGCCCAACTAGTGAGTCTTTATTCACAGGCTTATGCGATATCAAAGAAATCATTGTTTAAGAGTGTTGTCGAAGAAACATTGGAGTTTATAGACAGGGAAATGACAGGCCCAAATGGCGAATTCTATTCCTCTCTTGATGCAGACAGCCTTAATAATTTTAACGTTTTAGAAGAAGGCGCGTACTATATCTACACAAAGGAAGAACTTACAAAGTTACTTCAGGATGATTTTAAAATCTTTCAATACTATTACAATGTTAATAGCTTCGGAAAGTGGGAAAACGATAAATATGTTTTAATTAGACATACCGACGATGACGAAATCTTAACCGAATTCTCAATAACCTCTGAAGCCTTTCAGAAGAAAAAGAAAAAATGGAAGAAGTTATTATTAGAGTACAGAAACCGGAGACCTAAACCAAGACTCGATGATAAGACGCTTACTTCATGGAATGCATTAACATTAAAAGCATATGTTGATGCGTATAAATTTCTTGGCAACGACACGTATAAACTTACAGCCATAAAAAACGCCACCTTTATAGCATCATCTCAAATACAAAAGACCGGAGAATTATATCACAATTACAAGGACGGAAAAAGTAATATTAATGGATTTTTAGAAGATTATGCTACTGTAATTGAGGCTTATCTCTCACTTTATGAGGTCACGTTAGATGTAAAATGGCTTCAAATTTCCCGAAAACTCACCGAAATCACATTCACAGACTTTTATGACGATAAAACCGGAATGTTCTTTTTTACATCGAAAAAGGATCCCGAACTAATTACACGAAACTTTGAATATAGGGATAATGTGATCCCGGCTTCTAACTCAATGATCGCTAACAATTTAATGAAATTATCTCATTACTATAGTAACAAAAAATATGACGATATAGCACAACAAATGCTTCAGAACATACTTCCCGAAATAGAAAAGTATCCCGGCGGATTCTCAAATTGGCTCGATTTATTGGAAAACTATCGGACCAACTTCTATGAAATTGTTGTTGTTGGAGCAGAGGCATTAGAAAAAATTGAAGAAATAAATACATTGTATATTCCAAATAAGATCATTGCAGGTACGCGTGAAATTAACGACTTCAATCTTTTTAAAAACAGGGGTATAAAAAATAAAACCCCAATTTATGTTTGTGTCAATAATAGCTGTAAAACCCCTGTCAATAGTGTTGCCGAAGTGATTAAGTCTATAGAATAAATAGGGTATTGTCGTATATGAAATAAATCATCTTTTCATGCCTTTTTTAAAATAAGTTTAACATAAATAAGTTTAAACTTTGGCTATATTCGCAGCTCTTAAAAATTAATCTCATGAAAAAACTACAGTTCTCTTTACTACTAATCCTTTGTTTTAGCGTTGGTTTTAATTCAGTTGCTCAGAACGCTACCGATTTAGACCAAACGAACAACGAATATTTATCTACAAAAACAGTTCCTATCTATACAGGAGTAGATAAATATGCAGGATCACCTTATTCTAAAGAGAATTTTGAGAGAGGAAATGTTTTTAAGAATGGCAAGCTAGTTGCAAATAACGTAGGCTTGAGATATAATGTTAAACAAGAACATATAGAATTAAAGCAGGATCTTAATTCCACGAAGATCGTAGCGAATGTGGTAAAACCTTCAGAAGAAATTTATGTGAAGATCGCAAACAACGTTTATATTTTCTTTGCATCTCAGTCTGAAGAAATGCAAGATGGTTATTATTTAGTGCTACATGAAGGAGATAAGCTTAATTTTTACAAAAAAGAGATTAAAGAATTTATTGAAGGGAAAAAATCTATAAACTCTATTACACGTGATATTGCTCCTAGTTATAAAGATAAAGAAGCGTATTATGTTGCCGACAATAGCGGAACACTGATCAAATTAGCGAACTCTAGAAATAACAGATTAAATGTTTTTCCAGATTCGAAAAAGGAACTTAAAAGATACATCAAGGATAAAAGATTAAATATTAGTAAAGAAGCTGATTTTCTAAAACTTATTCGTTATTATAATACGATATAACCTCTAGCAGTAAAGCTTTTCAAATTTATCTTAATTGTACCTTAAGAAGGTATCAGAATTTACTATACTTAGAAAAAATTAAATTTTCTTATGAAAAGAATAACGCTATTAATCGTCATCTGTATTTTATCATTTAATGATGTTGTCGCTCAGTTCAATGGGAAGCAATTTACAAGTGATCTGTTTATCTTAGATGAATACATTAAAAGACAAAACAAAGGGATAGACTTTACCGAAACAGATACTTATACGGGAACTCCTTATAACCATCCCTCTTATCTGCTCGGGAATGTATACCGCGGAAATGAACTTTTAGCAACAGATGTGGCACTCAGGTACAATGCGATTGCTGATGAGATGGAAATTAAAGAATCTATCACATCGAGCGATGATGACGCTAAAGTTCTAACTAAATCTCCGGATATCTTCGTAAAGATCATGGATGACATTTATGTCTTCGTTCCCTATCAAGGTGGTGTAGAAGGCGGAGGTTACTTTCAGGTTATGTTTGAAGGAAAAAAAGTAGATTTCTTTAAAAAGATAGTCAAAGATTTTACCGAAGCAAAAAAAGCTACTTCTTCAATTACCCGCGATATTCCTGCCCGCTTTGTTGATAAACCGGTTTACTATTTAGTTACCAAGGAAGGTAAGTTCTACGAATTTCCTAACTCAAGAAGTAAAAAGATGAAAGTCTTTGGAGAACGAAAAGATGAGATGAAAAAATATATCAACGAAAAAAGGTTAGATATAAATGATGAAAAAGATTTGAAAAAAGCAATCCTATATTTCGATACGTTATAAGATCAATAAGTATTCAAACAAAAAAGGCTGCCTTGTTAAGGCAGCCTTTTTTGTTTACTATAACACAGAGATAACAATAACAACGTTGTATTTCCATGTATACCTACAACCTATCACATAAATACACCATCAGTCTGAAAAGTCTGAATTTATAAATTCAGACCTCAAATTGATAAATGAAGAGTACTATAGTTTGAAAAAGAGCAAAGTCGTTTCTACTTTTATCCTAGCAATTGGTAGCCGAATACGGTGGCTTCCAAAATTAACCTGAATATAATTTAATTCTGAATCGCTTCGCGTAAACCGATATCAGAATTTTCTTAAAACAATTACAAATGAAAAAGTTAATAATAATTTCAATTTTAGCATTTCTTGGTGCGAATCAAGTATTTGCCCAGGGATACTATCAGAAACAATTTACAAGTGATCTGTTTATTTTAGACGAATACATTAAAAGACAGAACAAAGGGATAGATTTCAAAGATACCAAGAGCTACACAGGCACCCCGTACAATCATCCTTCTTACCTAACCGGAAATGTTTATCGAAATAATGAACTGCTCGCGACAAACGTTGCCCTTAGATACAATGCGATTGCCGATGAAATGGAGATTAAAGAATCTATCACCTCAAGCGATGATGACGCCAAAGTACTTACAAAATCCCCCGACATCTTTGTAAAAATAATGGATGACATCTTTGTTTTCGTTCCATATCAAGGTGGTGTAGAAGGCGGTGGTTACTTCGAAGTTCTCTATGAAGGAAAAAAGGTTGATCTATTTAAAAAACACGTGAAATCCTTTAGTAAAGGTAAAAAAGCGACCTCCTCCATTACAAGAGATGTTCCTGCAAAATTTGTTGATAAACCTGTTTACTATCTAGTGATGAAAAATGGGAAATTCTATGAATTACCATCAAGCAGAAACAAGAAGATAAAAGTGTTTGGAGAACACCAGGATTTGATGAAAGATTATGTTAAGGATAATGATCTTGATCTCAACGATGAAGAAGATCTTAGAAAAGCCGTACTATTTTTCGATGGGAATTAATTTGCTATGAAGAAGAAATAAAATCCTTTAAATAAAACGGTTCAAAATAGGCGACATTCTCTATGTCGTCTATTTTAGTTTTAAGATATGCCAAAGGGGCCATTTCGCGTGAAGAGGGTAATTTATCTTCAATAAAAACAGCGTTGTTATGATTACATAAAGGTTTAAATTTTGAAACTCCGTTTCCTATAAAAGCAACTTTACCTTTTTCTAAATATTCTGAAAAAGAATTCTCATCTAAGATTTCCGCTTTCGTTTCTCTTATTTCTTCTCCTTCGGAAGAAAACACAGCCGAATAAACTTCCATTCTACGGGCATCCAACATAGAAACAATATAATCTATATTATCACTTACCTGAAACGCAAGTGATGTAAGAGTTGCAACAGAAATTAACGGAATGTTTAAAGCATAACACAATCCTTTAGCTGCCGAAACCCCAATCCGCAAGCCTGTGTATGATCCGGGACCTTTACTTACTGCAACATAGTCTAATTGAGTTTTCTCTATTGATGCTTGTTGTAAAACCTCTTCTATGTATAGATGAAGTCGCTCTGCATGTGAGTACTGATTACTATTATCTTCTTTAAATGCAATAACGCTTCCGTTTTCCGAAAGCGCTACAGAGCAATTAGTTGTTGCTGTTTCTATACAGAGAATTCTCGTCATTAGTTGTCTGTTTCACTGTTTTCCTCCTCCGAAGTTTTAACTTCTATCAAGTCACCACTCTTAAGCGATTTTGTCACGGTGTTATACGGACCGGTAATTACCACATCCCCTTCAGATAAACCTGAAGAAATTTCGATATTCGTATCATCCTGAATACCCGTGGTCACTACACGAAGCTTTGCCTTATCGCCATCCTTGACAAAAACACATTCAAATTTTTCATCATTTGCTGAGATAGTTTCCGGTACCAGGGATTTTCGTGTGCTCGAGGTATCACTTTTTATTACTATCGAACTTATTGGCACTCCAATCACATTATTTTTCTTTTCAGTAATGATATCAACTGTTGCTGTCATCCCGGGTCTAAAGGGTGAAAAATACTCCGGTTGACCCACAGTGAGGTCCTTGTACGATTCGGGCAAGATCCTAACTTTCACTTTAAAATTAGTCACTTGATCTGCAGATAAAGTGCTCTCAGCAGAATTTGCAATTTCGGTTACAATTCCCTTAAACTCCCTTTTTAAATAGGCATCAACTTCCACTACGGTCGAATCACCCACGGTAACTTTTACAATGTCATTTTCGTTTACATCAACTTCGACCTCCATATTATTTAAATTAGCAACACGAACAATTTCTGTTCCCGCCATTTGCGCCGTTCCAACCACACGTTCTCCTAACTCTACAGACAATTTTGATATAGTACCACTCATAGGAGCATAGATCGTAGTTCTCGATAAATTATCACGGGATTGCTTTACATTAGCCGCAGCACTTTGTACGCTGTAGTAAGCCGACTGTACGTTTGCCTGTGCCACCTCATAATCTGCGACAGACCTGTCCCAGTCTGCTTTAGAAATTACTCCTTTTTCAAACAGAGATTTATTCCGGTCATAATTCGCTTTTGCATTTTTTAAACTCGCTTCAGCTTGAGATAACTGAGCACGCACATTAGATAATCCGGCTTGCGACTGACTCACAGCTGCCTGTATCAGGTCGGGATTTATTCTTACCAGAAGATCACCTTTCTCTACCTGTTGCCCCTCTTTTATAGGAAGCTCAATTATTTCACCGGATACTTCCGAAGAAAGTTTTACCTCAACCTCAGGTTGAATTTTCCCAGTTGCGGCCACCGTTTCAGTGATATTAAGGGTTTCGATCTTGGTAACTTCAACTTCTTTCCCGCTTCCACTTTTTCCAAACCATCCGGATTTTTTACCAACAACCAAAAGCATTAATAATAGAATGGTAGCTGCAATAATCCAATAAAGTGTTTTTTTCTTCATAAGTAATAAGATTGTTCCGTTAAAATCGGGCTCTAATTCAAGTTCAAGCCGGCATATAAAAACTTTTACAATTTAATTAAAACTTTAATTCAGTTGCAGGAATTCCAAAATACAATTCCAACACCTTAAGTTTAAAAATATAATCGTATTTAGATCTGTTTAGTTCAATATTGGCGTTGTCGTATCTCAATTTTGACTGACTAAAATCAAAGGCATTGGTTAACCCTACATCATATCGGTCTTTAGCATATTGGTAAGCCAACTCCTGAGATTCCAAGGCCGCCTGTGCTGCTTCATAGGCTCTCAAGGCTCCTTTTGCATCGACATAGGCCTGATACACATTAGACTCAAGATCCAGTTTAGCCTGTTCTAACAGAAACTCATTATTCTTTAGACTAATTTTATTGCGTTTCACATTGTTCCTAACTGAAAACCCATTCAGAATAGGGATCGATAAACTTAAACCGTAATTGATACCATCGTTTTCGTAAAGCTGCTGATTAAAACTTCTCTCTAAAAAATCTTTGTTGGTATAATTCGTACTATATCCTAAAAATGCAGTTAAGGTAGGAAGATAAGCTCCTTTAATTATTTGAAGGTCCTTCTTTGCCAATTCCACATTTTGTTCCGCTATCTTTACTTCCGATCTGTTTTCTTTAGCCGATTCTATAATTTCTGAAACCGGTTTTGAAGAAATCCCTTCATCCACTACTTCAAAATCTTCATCGGCAATATCAAAATTCTCATAGTCTTTAATTAAAAGCAATTGGGCTAAACTGATCTTCGATATTTGAACCGCGTTTTCGGCTACGGCAATTCGCTGCATTTCACTTGCATTAGTTGCCTGTATCTCTAAAAGGTCACCCCGGGGCAACACCCCTGCGTCAACAAGATCATTAGTTCTGTCAATTTGAGCTTTAGTAACGTCATTCTGAGATCTAATAACCTCCAGGTTCGCTTTATTCTGCAAGATCTGCAAATACCCATTGGCAACGAAAAGAGAAATATCATCCTGCATTTTCGAAAGTCTGTACTCACTGGAAAGCTTAGAAATTTTCGCTCTTTGAACTTGCCTAAAATTTCTTAACCCATCAAAAATTGTATATCCAAAATTTATACCTCCGGATGCCGAAAGGATCGTCGTTGTTTCGGGCTGAAATGTTACGGGGTTCTGACTCAACCCTGTTCTTTCTGAAACTCCCGCATTTGCATTAATGGAAGGTAAAAAATTTCCATTTGCATCGCTCATTTCAATATCTGCTAACTCTACATCGAGCGCGCTCTGTCTTACGGAAATATTATTTTCTAGGGCATACCTTACACACTCCTGAAGCGTCCATTTTTTACTCTGTGCATTTATCTGAATTCCTGTAAAGAGGCATAAAAGTATAATTACTAATTTCTTCATAGTTGATAGTAGTTGATGAATTTGTCTTGAGATTCTCAAATCTGTTACACTTTAGAATGAAAAAAACCAATTTTAATTATTCCCAAATTGAGGAGCCGCCTTTATTTGATTCCAAACTTTAATGTTATCATCCTTTGAAATTCCGTTTTTCACTTCAACGTTAATTCCGTCACTTATTCCTAACTCTACATCCTTTCGTTCAAATTCCTGATCCCCTGTCTCAATTTCAACATACGGTTTAAACGTTTTTGGATCGTATTGAACCAAGCCCTCTTTAATCGTCAAAACACTATCGGCTCTAGCAAGAATAATAGAAGCATTTGCACTTAAACCCGCTCTAATAAATGTGGTATCTCCTTTTTTAAGAGTTCCTTTTATTTCAAACTGAATAGCGCCATTCTCACTTACACCCTTGGGGGCGATATAGTCTAAAACCGCATCAAATTTTTTATTTTCAATAGCGCCAACAGTGATTTCTAAGGGAAGATTTTCGGTAATTTTTCCAACCTCACTTTCGTCAACCTTTCCTTCAAAGATCATCTTATCTACATCGGCTAAGGTAGCAATTGTAGTACCGTCGTTAAAATTATTTGCTTCAATTACCTGGTTTCCGGTTTTGACCGGGACATCTAATACCATTCCCGAGACAGTTGCTCTAATTTCAGTATTGGCAGATGCTCCAAGCCCTCGACTGGTTCCGGTTTTTACAATATCATAGGTTTGCTGTGCACCCGACAAGGTTACCTTTTCCTGATTAAAACGCTGTTGAGCCTGATTAAACTCTAATTGTGCCGTATCAAATTCGTTGGCAGAAATTACTCCTTTCTCAAACAACTCTTTTTGTCGGTTGTAGATACTACGCTGACTCTCTAACGCAAGTCTTGCCGTTTCCAACTGTGTTTTCGCGCTATTGATGCTATTTTGTGCAGAGCTTAAAGAGTTTACATTTGGCACAACTTTTACCTTGGCAATAAGATCACCACTTTTTATAACATCACCCGCTTCTACGAATATCTCATCAATAATACCCGAAATATTAGGCTTTATTAAAATTTCTTCCTTCGGAACAATACTGCCCGTAGCCACGGTCTTTTTCACAATAGATTCTACCGAAGGCTTTTCGGTGGTATAAACTATTGGGTCTTCGGCATTTTTTGACCATAACCAGAACATAGCTGTTCCAAAGAGCAATACAATAGCAACGAGAATTACGATGGTTCCTGTTTTTTTCATTTTATTAAATTCAATTTAGTTCTTTATTATTTTATTCTGTTCTTAATGCATCAACGGGCTTTACCTTAATAGCCGTTTGTGCAGGTATTAATCCCGCCAATAATCCTGAAACAATTAATATTATAAGTGCAATAACAACTACTCCTATGTTTACAGATGGATTTAAAAACATCATTTCGCTGGTATCCATTCCTTCCATTGCAAAATTGACGAGAGCTAAAACTCCTGAGGCTAAAACTATTCCAGCCATACCCGAAATGATCGTTAAAAAAATAGACTCCAGGAGAATCTGAGATCGTATTTCCCACGGAGTTGCACCTAAAGCTCGTCTAATTCCAATCTCTTTGGTACGCTCCTTTACAACAATGAGCATAATATTACTAATACCGATAATTCCTGAAAGCAATACTAGAATTCCAACAAAATAAGCGACAAAGTTAAGAGCCACAAACAATCCGGTAATCTTGCTGTATTCCTGAAAAAGATCAAAATTACCAACCGCCCTATCGTCTTCGGGGTGAATTGAATGTCTGGTTTTAATTACATCGAACACCTGACTCTTTAAATCTGTAATCGATGACCCATCGTTTGCAGTGACCGCCATCCATCCTACTCGATCTCCTCTGTTAAAGGCCTGAGAGAATGCCGTGAAGGGTACAAAAATTTCTTTTTGGGCTTCTTCCGCATCACCTCCATTCTGAGATTTCTTTTTATAAGTTCCAATCACCATGAAGTTAACACCGTTAATCTTGATATAACTTCCAATCACCTCTTCCCCAACTTCATAAAGACCGGTTCTAACAGACTCTCCAATAACGGCCACTTTACGCTTATCATTAATATCGGAGTAGTTTAAAAAGCGCCCTTTCGTAATATCCATAGGTTGCTGTTGAATGATCTCGGGGTAATCTCCATAGACATTATATGCACCGGTTTTAAGGCCTCTCACCACATTATTCGCACCTCTAAAACCTCCTAACTGATTTCTTGGAGAAACGAACCTTAAATTGGGAACAGATTGCTTAATTGCTTCAACATCGCTTATCTTAAAGTTATATCTTCTACCTTTCGGAAGACCCTTATAGGGTTTAGATGGTGTTTGTGCCCACATAAACATCGAATTAGTCGCCATACCGTCAAATCCCTGTTTCACTCCATTTTCCAACCCATTTCCGGCAGCGAGCAAAATTACCAGAATAAAAATACCCCATAACACGCCAAAAGCGGTTAATAATGTTCGAAACCAGTTGGAGCTCAATGCCTCAATAATCTCAGCCCAACTATCTTTGCTAAATAATTTACTCATCTCGTAAGGCGACTATTGGTTTAATATTGGCGGCTCGTCTAGCAGGGAAGAATCCGGCTAAAGCACCCGCAATCACTAAAATCAATACGGTAGTGATAGCAACACCAAAATCCACCGAAGGATTTAGAAGGTATTCACTCTCAATTAACGGACCTATAAATTCAAGGAGAAGCAGACTAAAGATTAAACCCACGAAACCCGCAATTGCAGTAACAAAAATTGATTCGTGAAGGATCATTCCAATTATAGACATAGGCTGTGCACCTATGGCTTTTCTAATCCCGATCTCTTTAGTACGCTCTTTTACGATGATAAGCATAATATTACTTACCCCCACGACTCCTGCTATAATAGTGCAAATACCAACACCCCAGAAAAACGCTCTTATCATGGCATTAAGATCATAAAACCTTTTTGCATTCTCGAGTGAATTATTAATATTTATTGCTCTTTTATCTGTGGGTGAAATAATATGTTTTTGCTTTAGATCGCGCTCCAATTCCAGCGTAAATGCTTCCGAAGCAGCCAAAGCATCTTCAAACTTATCTTGTTTTTGCAATGTAAATACCAACGACCTTAATTTATCTCCGGCATTGTAAACTCTTTGCGAAGTAGTTAATGGAATAAAAATTCGGTTCTCTTCCCGCTCACCACCCGGATCTGTATACACACCAATAACTTTAAACTTAATACCGGTAATTTCTATATATTCTCCTATTGCCTGCTTGCCTTTAAAAAGATCCAAAAACACGCGATGCCCCAGAACAGCAACTTTTTCATAATTATTTAGATCCTGTTCATTTACAAATCTACCTGCTGTTAGAGTGGCATTTTCCAAAAACTGATAATCGCCACGCACTCCTTCAATACGATAGCTACCTGATTCACTTTTATAGGAGGCCATACCGCCCCATATACTGTAAACTCCCGATTTGTATTCTAGTGCATCAATATTCTTAGCTTCGGCTCGCTCGTAGTCCTTATTGTCCATCTCTATTCTCCTACCCGGATTAAGGCCTTTGTAGCTTTCCGAAGTAACACCCGTCCAAACGCTGATACGGTTGGCGGCATCCTGTTCAAATTGCTTTTGAATTCCATTTTCCATCCCCTGGCCTATAGCCAATAGTATCACTAATACAAAGATTCCGGAAGCCACAGAAAGTCCTGTGAGGAAAGTGCGCAATTTATTTTTGCGTATTGTTTCAAATATTTCCTGCCAGCGCTCAATATTAAACATTGGTCATCATATTTTCAGAATTACTTTTAACACGAACCTGTTCAACCTTAGAATCATCAATAATAATTCCATCTTTAAGGTTAACAATTCTCTTGGTCATATGAGCGATATCATCTTCATGGGTCACTATTAATATGGTTTTCCCTTCGTCATTAATACCCTGAATGAGTTCCATGACTTCGTACGAAGTTTTACTGTCCAGAGCTCCGGTAGGTTCATCTGCCAATAATACTTTTGGGTCACTTGCCAAAGCCCTTGCAATAGCAACACGCTGTTTTTGTCCTCCCGAAAGTTCGTTGGGATGATGTTCAGCCCAATCTGCCAAACCAACTTTTTCCAAATAATGCATAGCTTTTTCCAACCTAACATTTCGCTTTACACCTTGATAATACAATGGCATTGCAACGTTATCTAATGCCGTCTTATAATTGATCAAATTAAAGGATTGGAAAATAAAACCTAAAAACTTGTTGCGATATCGTGCCGCGATCTTTTCATTCAGGTTCTTAATAAGGGTTCCGTCAAGGGTATAGCTACCTTCATCTGCTTCGTCCAACATTCCCAGAATATTAAGCAATGTAGATTTGCCGGATCCGGAAGAACCCATTATTGAGACTAGTTCCCCTTCGGCGACATCGAAATTAATTCCTTTTAAAACGTGGAGCGAATTGCTCCCCATATGGTAAGATTTGTGTAAGTCTTTTATCTCAATCATTGGAAAATAATATTCTTCAAATTACAGGAATTGATACCCAAAATTTGTGAAATTAATGTTAAGACTTACGCATTGTGGTTAGTGAAAGTCTTTTATATAAGACTGTTTACCGATGCGAATGTTACAATAGCGCTATAAAGATTGTGTTAATTTTCTAACTGTTTCGCCTTTTGACGGTTTCGGTAGACAACGTAACCAATACCTCCCACTAATAAATAAGGAAAGATCATGAGGTACATGATTCCGTTATTTACCCCTTTTGCCATTTCACTACCTTCCTCACTCTCTAATACCGCACGGCACATTGCGCATTGCGCTTCCGAAGAAAAACTAATAAATAATAACAGTAGTATAATTAAAATTCCTTTTGCTTTCATATTAATAATATGGTGAGATCATTAAATAAACTATTACTCCGGTTACTGCCACGTATAGCCATAATGGAAAGGTAATTCGCGCAATTTTTCTATGCCTTGCAAAATCGCCGGAAATCGCTCTTACATAAGTGATCAAGACGAACGGTATTACTGTTATAGACAACAGAATATGGGTAATTAAAATAAAGAAATAAACATACCTTAAAGCACCTTCACCACCATAGGAAGTAGAATCGGACGTCATATGATAAATTACATACATCACTAAAAATAGCACAGAGAGCACTATGGAAGTCTTCATTAACCGCTCATGTGTAAGTCTATTCCCCTTTCTAATTTGTATTACCGCTAAAATTAATAACAGTGCTGTTATTCCATTAATAGTTGCGTAAATTGGCGGTAAAAATCCCATACGTTCTACACCCGGAATCCGGACTGTAAATAGTACCGCCACCGCAAGGGGGATAGCAATAGACAAAATCCATATCCAAATAGTATATTTTTTCGAATTGTTTGAAGCTACTTCGGTCATTTATAACAATTTTTTTATATCCGCAATAAGCATTTTTACTCCCTCGTCCTCCAAACCGTTGTAATAGATTATAGGGTTGCCATTTTCGTCTTTTCTACTTCTAATTTTACCGTTCTTATCTATAAGCGCGAAGAGACCGGAATGCTCAAATCCTCCCTCCACTTCTTCATTCTCGGCTGCGTAGAGTTTAAATCCTTCGTTAGATAATTTCATAATATCTCCTTTATCACCTGTTAAGAAATTCCAATGTGGATGATTTGCCTCATATGCATTTGCATACTCTTTTAATACCTCCGGTGTGTCATGTTCAGGATCAATTGTAAAAGAGGCAATACCAAAATCTTCTCTCGTTTTAAATGCCTCCTGGACTTTCAACATATTAGTATTCATTATCGGGCAAATACTAGGGCAGGTTGAAAAAAAGAACTCAACCACATACACTTTGTCGTTATAATAATTGTTATCGACCTCATCCCCATTCTGATTTATAAAATTAAAATCGGGCACCTCATTAAAAGCTACAAGTTCTTCTTCGGAAGAAACCGTAGTTTCAAAATTGTTCGTATTGTTACTCATTCTATCCAGATCTACGATATCATCATTCTGCACTCTATCTACGATCTTAGGAATGAAAATTATTCCAAAGACAAGAATGATAAATGTAATTCCGATGTACGAATTTTTCTTCATCTTAAATTTCTCTTTTTGCTTTGTACTTTTTTAATGCAAGTCTATATTCTGCCAGCACCACTTTAATATCATCACTCATTTTATTATTAATTTCGGCGATATCGGCAGAATTAAATCCGTATAACATACCAAAATCTTCATCATCATTACGTCCGCGTAAGTTCTTGTCTTTGTCAATAATAAATACATAAGGTGACGCAAGATTATCATCGAGTTTGTAGCCCGACTTCAGGGAGTTAAATACACCGCTTATTGCTTCCGGAGTTCCAAACACGAACTTCCAGTTTTTAGTATCGGCGATATTATTCAGGCTTTCTTTTAATTCTTCGGAAGTACTCTCGGTGCCTTCAGGAAGCACAATCACTAATTGAAAATCCTGAAACCCATGATTCTTTTTATAGATCTTATGCGCAAGATTATAGGCATTCACCTTGTTAGACATAATATCTTTTCCGAAGAAACCCAAAACCGTTATATGATCTTGCAAAACAACTGTTTCACCATCTGCGGTTTTAAATTGATTCAATTCTGAAACAGCATTAGTCAACACCGGAAGCTTAACAAAGTTATCCTTTCCTGAGGCAAAGAAGATATAAATTGTAATAGGTAAAATGAAGAGGATACCAAGAACTAGAAATTTTTTCATCAGGATAAAATAAAGGATTTCAGTAACGTACGAAATGCTTTTGCAAAAATAAGCCCTAATCGCCGTGTTAGCAATCTAAAGTTGTTAATTTTTTCTGGTTCGGGGAAACGATTTCAGAATAAAAAGAAGGCATAAAAAAAGCTCTGAAAAACAGAGCTTTAAGATATATTGTTAGATTGTTTAGAAATCAAATTTTACGAAGCCGCTTTTATAGACTTCATAAATATAATCTCCTTCAATCAATAGAATTAATACTAAATAACAAATAAGAAAGATGGCAGTCCAAACTACCGCTCGTCTCAAAGCCATTTTTTCATCACGCATGTGCATGAAGTCCCAGGTAATGTAGTATGCTTTTACTATAGTTAAGATTATGAATATCCAGTTTAACAATTTCATTGCTAAAAAAGTATTTCCTGTTAACACCTCGGGCTTTACAATACCAAGTGCTACTTCTATAATAGTTACAATAGAAAGAAATACGAATACTCCCCAAATTTTACCAACGTTAGACTTAAACTTAACGAGTCCTCTAAGGATTTCTAATTTATGATCGTGTGCCATTTTATAAAATTATTCTGCTTAAACAAGGTAAAAGAAGGTAAATACAAAAACCCAAACTAAATCAACGAAGTGCCAGTACAATCCAACTTTCTCAACCATTTCATAACTCCCTCTTCTTTCGTATGTGCCAATAACCACATTAAAAAATATGATAATATTAATTACAATTCCTGAAAATACGTGGAATCCGTGGAATCCTGTAATAAAGAAGAAGAAATCGGCAAAAAGTGGGGTTCCGTATTCATTATGACGAAGATTAGCCCCTTCAACTACGAGTTTACCGTCGTTTTTAATTTTGTCTATTGAAGCTTCTCGTGATAATACAATATGATGTCCATTTTCATCTTTATACTGAACTCTTACTAAAAGATCATCATTTGCTAAAAAACCGGCTTTTACTTCTTCAAGAGTATAAGAGGTTTGCGTAGGTTCGGCTTCGTACCAAACCCCATTTTTTTCCAAATGAACGTCACGGGTAGTTGGAAGGTCTTGCGCAAATGAACCTATGGCAACCCTATTCCCGTCGGTATCCAGAAACTGAAGTATTTTTCCACCTTTAGTTTCTACAGCACCATAATCCCCTTTAATGAAAGTTGCCCATTCCCAGGCTTGTGAACCAACGAAAATTGCACCCCCAATAATGGTTAAGAACATATAAATTATCACTTTATTCTTTTGCATTTTGTGCCCTGCATCAACGGCCAAAACCATAGTCACAGAGGAGAAAATAAGAATAAAGGTCATAAATGCCACATAGTACATGGGAGCATCTACCCCGTGTAAGAACGGAAAGTGAGTAAATACCTCATCGGCTATAGGCCAGGCATCTACAAATTTAAATCTCGAAAAGCCATAAGAGGCTAGAAATCCTGAAAAGGTTAAGGCATCGGAAACGATGAAAAACCACATCATCATTTTTCCGTAGCTGGCGTTTAATGGTCGGTTTCCACCACCCCAGGTTTTTCCTTCGGTACCTGTTTTAACAACAGTAGCTTCCATAAAAAGAATTTGGTTTTAAATAGGTTTCAAAAATACATATTATTTTCATCTGACGAAATAGAAAAATAAAAACAGGTAAATCCACAGTACATCTACAAAGTGCCAAAAAGTCGCAGCGAGTTCAATACCAAGGGTTTTACCATTTCGATACTTTTGTTTATAATGATTATAAATTACGACTAAAACTGATATTAACGCCACAAAAATATGGGCTAAGTGCATTAACACCACTAAATAGACAAAAGAAGTAGTGATCGTACTTTCACTTCCGGTGAAATAATAGCCGCTTTCTATTATTTCTGAAAAACCTCTAAACTGAAACAATACGAATAAAACTCCGAGGATCAAAGTTGTAACTAATAACAGCATCCCCAATTTGTTGTCTTCCTTCTGAACGCTCTTTTTGGCAAAATGAAATGTTACACTACTTATTAGAATTAACACCAAACTAATATAAAATGCTTGTGGGATTTGGAAATCGGTTAACCAATCCGGACGTTCTTTACTTATTACGTAAGCGCTCGTCAATCCGGCAAAACTCATCGACAGACTAATCATCCCGAACCACAACATGTTCTTCTTAGCTCTACTTATCTTCTCAACTTCGGTACCTTCAGTATAATCCATTTTTATCGTATAAACTTATCAAGGACATAAATAACCTGTAAAAGCGTAATATAACTTACACTAGCCAGCATCAGTTGTTTGGCTGCCTTTGCTGTTTGCTCCTTGTACAGTCGCAAGGCATAATATATCAGGCCAATTCCTAATAACCCGATCAAGACTCCCGAAACGGGTGTTAAGTATAACTTTCCGGTCACTCCCGCTACAGGGATCAAAGAGGCCAGAACCGTCCAAATAGTATATAGCACAATCTGTATAGCGGTACCTTTATCACGCTTTCCGTTAGGCAACATAAAGAAACCTCCCTTTTTGTAATCTTCGAATAAAAACCACCCAATTGCCCAAAAATGCGGGAACTGCCAGAAAAACTGAATCATAAATAATGTTCCGGGTTCAATACCAAAATCGTTAGTAGCAGCAACCCATCCTAACATAAAAGGGATGGCTCCGGGAAAGGCACCTACAAAAACAGACAGAGGTGACTTTGTTTTTAATGGGGTATATAAACTAACGTACATAAAGATACAGATCGCTCCAAACATCGCTGTTTTTGGATTGATGATGTATAGAACTATAAGTCCGATGACAGTTAGAACACTGGCTAAAATAAAAGCACTCTGAATACCCATCCTTCCCGCCGGAATTGGCCGGTCTTTGGTTCGATCCATAAGTGCATCCAAATCACGCTCAATGATTTGATTGTAAACATTAGACGCGCCCACCATACAGTAGCCACCAACACAAAGTAACAGCAGGATGTAAAAATCAACAGTGTCTGCACCTAAAAGATACCCGGCAACAGATGAAAAGACAACACTCACCGAAAGACGAAATTTAGTAATTTCGATGAAATTCTTTACAAGAGAATTTTGAACAGAATGTGTTTGTGTAACAGACAATCTTTTGCTTTTTTTTAAATCCCCTTGGGGCGAATTTATTGGACATATTATCCGCAACCACGGTGCCCGATAATTTGGGTGCAAAGATACATTACATCCCCAATTTTTACAATATATATCGAACATTCTTACCGCTATTATGTTAGTTTTTTAGTATTTTCATCCCCAAAATTAATTCTTACTGTATGTATCGTTTACTTATTACCCTTAATTGTATTTTTCTTTTCACTTTTTCTATTCAAGCTCAAACAATTAGCGACTCCAATTTAACTAAGGTGCAAGGAAACGTCTATATATATCAAGGCAAGGGTGGAAACATTGGTCTTAATATTGGAACTGATGGTATTTTCATGATAGATGATCAGTTTGCGACCGAAACAGAACAACTTTTATCAGAAGTTAAAAAAGTAAGCACAAAACCTATAGAGTTCTTGGTAAACACCCATCACCATGGTGACCATACAGGCGGAAATGCTAATATGAACAGTAACGGCACCTTAATTTTTTCACACGACAATGTTAGAAGTAGGTTAGAATCGATGAAAAATGAGGAAGGCTTCGATGCTAAAACATTACCAATTATCACTTTTTCTTCTGAAATGAACTTTCATTACAACGGCGAAAAAATTCGTGTTTTTCACATGCATAATGCCCATACAGACGGGGATGCCATGGTGTATTTCCCGAAAAGCAACGTACTTCATACGGGAGACATCTTTTTTAATGGCAAGTATCCCTACATTGATATTGAAAATGGCGGCACCGTTGACGGAACGTTGAATGCTCTTAAAAGAGTACTTGAGGAAGTTATAAATGAAGATACTAAGATTATTCCCGGACACGGACCGGTAGGTTCAAAAAAAGATGTGGACCTTGCTGCAGAAATGCTTAGTTTTATTGAGGGTAGAATTAATTATCATTATTTAGACAAAAAAACTATCGAAGAAGTTCTATCAATGACAGATATTACTTCACAATTCGACGATTTGGGTTACGGCAATGGCTATATCACAAGAGAGAAATTTATTAGGATGCTATACGCTGAGGCAGAAAAAAAACATAACAAACAAAAGTTTTAGAAATCATTGTACCAATTAAACAGATCTGTTCTAACTCCAAAATTTAACCAGGTCGTCTGGTTGTCAAAAGTTGTTTCTGTATTCTCCATTGGATTAAAGTCTCTGTAGATCAAACTTGCATAAATCTTTAAATTGGTAGCGGGATTAATTAAATATCCTCCTTGCAGCTCCATATGAAAAAAGTTGGTAGTATTTCCTTGAGCTAGATCGTTGCCATTATCTGACACCCTATTATCTTCGGTCCCGTAAATACTACTTCCGTAGAAAAAATTATCTTCCTCGGTGTTAAACTCAAAGCCCCGTTTTGCAATAATGAATTTCGCATCTGTAAAAATCCTTCCTCTGTCGTAACGGCCAATGGCAATAAATTCAGAAAAATTTGCCCCTAAGGTATGTGCCATCGATTGATTGTTGTGTCCGTAGTTTAAAACCACAGTATTGTGTGAGTAGGTGTATGGACGAACACGATTATATTCTCCTTGTAGGGTTAAATTATCTATTCCGAAGGCATTGTAATACTTCAAACCTAATTGGTAGCCTGTTTTATTCTTATAACTACCGTTGCCACCCGAAATATCACTGGTCGAAAATTCATCCAGAATTAACTGTCCGTACGCATTTAACCGATCAGTAAATTTATATTTCGCGCTCAACCCAATTAATGCGTTCCCACCTCTTGAACCGGTTGAAAATTCGATTGCACGATAAAAAATAACCGGATTTATATAATTAAAATCGAACCCACGGTCATTATCATTTTGCCATATCACAGATTCGAACAGCCCAATATTCAGACGTTTTGTAATGTTATAGCTTAAATAATGGTTAGCCATATATTTAGTTCTAAATGATCCATCTTCGGTCACTTCACTGCGCACATCCCTTAACGACATCCAAGTATTGGTATATTTCAGTTTCCAAAAAGTAGTATTGATCTTAAAAAACGGATAGGGACTGGCATTATCGCTTAAAAGCAACGACCTGTAACCATCACCTATAAAATTCTTTCCATGACCTAATTGCACATTAAACCATTTAGATGGACTATAAGAAACATGTCCCGTTGCCACAGGATAATCGTAAGAATCGGTTTTAAACTCTTTTGCAATACCTCTTCCTGGAATAATCGCAGGATTCCCCCCATCGGGTCGACGGGCTTCAGCAAATCGATTAAAATAATCTGCAAATCGCCCTTGACTCTCATAAATTACAGCAAAAAAACTTATGTCTTTTCCAATCCCACCTTGTGTATAGACAAGACGCGTATTATTATAAGTATCAATATCGGCATCAAAATCCTTTCCTACCTGCAGATCGACCCCGGGATCTAATGTGAGCCAATAATCTTTCCCTTTTAAAGTAATGAAATGTTCGTTCCACCATTTTCTGCCAAACCATGATGTTTTATTCTTAAGCAATTTCTGATTTTCGGCCTCAAAATCGTAATATTTATTGACTTCGCTATAGATATACGGTTTTTGCGAAGTATGATTATTCTGTCCCACCCTGTTTAATGCGGGATCAAATTTGCTATAATTGTGATGTGATAATGGGATATTTATTCCGCTTACATATTCTTCGTTCGCATAAGGAAACTTTTCAATGGCGTCATATTCGTTCTTTAATGTTTCTATTTTCTTTTCTTCGGAAATGTTAGCAGGTATATTGTTTGTTTCATTTGAAGTATTTGACTCGGCAACGGGAGTTAAAGGAATTGAAATAGGCATTGTAAATTGCACATATGCCGGATTGCCATTATAAGTAGCCGGCATTATCTGCGGAAGCTCTCCAAATACTCGCTTTGCTTCATCCTTTAATTCGTTATAAACAGCATCTACATACAGCACTTTAAAATTCCCTTCTTTATCTACTTCAAAAAAGATCTGAATATTTCCCTTATAATTTTCAGAAAAAACAATTTCGGGAACCTGAAAATTTGAATGAACAAACTCCTGAAGTGTGCGATTAAAACAATTTTCTAAGCTACCAATACTGCTTTCTGAACATTCAGGAAATACCGGGTACTTCTCAAAACTATTGGAGGTTATCTGACTAAAAACTGAAAAGGAAAGTGACAGGAGTAGAAAAGAGGCATACTTCTTCATCGAACTGTGGCTTTGGTTTTAAAACCGAAAGATACAGCTTTTTTATAATGCCAAACATAAAAATCCCGCAGGCAAAATAGATGGCTGCGGGATAAACATTTTAAATATTGATATTAATTCACCTGAAATACTATAGGTAAACTATACAAAACTGCAACATTAGTAGACCCTTGTTTACCGGGTTGCATTTGAGGCAAATCACTAATTACTCGTGTTGCCTCATTCTCTAATTCAACATGAGGACCTCTCGCGATCACATCAACGATACTTCCGTTCGCATCAATCTTAAATTGAACATAGATCTTCTGTTTTCCTGCATCTACCAGATCCTCGAATTTATCGGTCCTAAATTTCTTTTGCACAAAACCACTAATTTTATCAGACATACATGCCTTTCTCTCCTCATTGCTGGTTAAAGACTCACATCCCGGAAAGACAGGTACAAATTCTACAGTAGTCATATTTTTAGGAGTTTCGTGGATAACAGGTTGCTTCACAGGTTCATCCACAATTTGAGGAACAATATCAGGTACATCTGTACTAGCTGTTTTCGTTTCAGTAATTACGGTGTTATCTGGTACCTCGTTCACAACATCTGCAATCGTTTTCTTAGCAACTGTTTGTTTTTTTGGCTTCGGAACTTCGGGAGTCGGCTCAGTATATAGCGTATAAACGGTCATCGCGGGTTCTACGAGAAAAAAATCATCCTGTGTATCTGCCTTGGCTGTTTTATATCCAATATTCATTTCCATAACAAAGAATACGGTAAGGAGACTTACCACAAGACCGAGTTGGAAATAAAGTTGGTGATTCCATTGAATATTGACATTCTTTTTATCCTCTCTTTTTGAAAGCGTTTTTGGTTGGTTGCTGTTCAAGTTGTTTACAGATGGTTCCATAACATTTGTATTTAAGGATTAATAATACCTTATGAATACAAGTGTTGTGCCATAAAAAAATCCCATCGAATTATCATCGATGGGATTTCAAATAAAAATTATAAAATTCTAATTCTCTACCTGGAATAGAATTGGTAGTGCATATAAAACTCCTACAGATTTTCCTCGTTGTTTTCCGGGAGTCATCTTAGGTAGTGAACTCACTACATCTTTTGCTTCTTGTTCTAATTTCGGGTGTGGTGCTCTAGCTCGCACATCAACCACGTTTCCGTTCTTATCAATTTTAAATTGAACTGAAATACGCTGTCTTCCTTCTAACCCAAGATCGTTCGCTAAATCTGTATCAAATTTTTTCTGAACGAATTTCTGAATTTTCTCAGACATACATTTCTTTTTCGCATCATTATTTCCTGCACTTTCACAACCCGGATAGATTGGAACATTTTCAATAACTGCAAAAGGTACATCTGCGATTTCTTCTTCTACGGCCTCCTCAATTTCTTCAATTTCAACAATCTCTTCCTCCTGATTTGTTTCAGTAGATTCAATAATTGTTTCCTCTACTTCTTCATCATCTTCAACAACTTCTATCACTTCCGGTGCCGGTGGCGGTGGTGGAGGTGGAGGTGGAGGAGTAATGGTTTGTGTGATTGGAATTTCTTCTTCCAAATCGTCTCCAACATCTAAGATATCCCTAGCTAAGGATCTATCATATGTTTTCCATTCAATGGCTTGCCAAGCTACAAAAAGCATTAATATCATTCCTAATTGGAAGAATAACATGCTTCTTTTATTTAAATCAGCCTTAGGATTTTTCTTAGGTTCCATAATTGATAATTTAATGAGTTGCTAAAATATAGAAAAAGAATTGTAAAATAAAACTAAATACAATTTTAAGTTTTCCAAAATTAATGTAATGATTATGGTAAGATCACCTTCGAAAAAATTAAATTATTGACAATACAATTCCCTAAACACGCATCAATTACTATGCCATGGAAAAAATATGCTAGAGCAGTTTATAATTTTGTAATTATATCTCTACCTGAAAAATAATTGGAAGCGAGTATGCTACACCAACAGGCACTCCCCGTTGTTTACCCGGAGTCATTTTAGGAAGACCTCTAACCACCATAATTGCTTCTTCTTCTAATTTAGGATGTGGTGCCCTCGCTTGTACATCGACCACATCACCATTCTTGTTTATTCTAAATTTCACATAAATTCGTTGCCTGCCTTCCAGTCCTAGTTCTCCGGCTAGATTAGTGTTAAAAGTGCTAATCACATATTTTTCTACTTTATCTGATAAACACTTTTTCTTGGCGTCGTTCCCTGCAAGATCTTCACAACCGGGATAAATAGGAACATTTTCAATCACTGCGAAAGGAACATCGGCAATAATTTCTTCTTCGGCTTCTACCTCAATAATCTCTTCTACTTCTAAGATCTCTTGATTTTGATCAGTTTCGGTTGATTGAATAATAGTTTCTTCTACTTCGGCCTCATTTTCTACCTCAATAATTACGGTAGGTGTTACTGCTGGAGGAGGCGGTGGTGGCGGTGGGGTGAATAGTTGTTCTGTGATAGGGATAATTTCTTCGAGTTCCTTACTAATTTCTAACTGACTGCTATTGTTGTAAATGCTTTCAGTTGTCTTCCATTCCAGAGCTCTCCAGGTGATAAATAGCATTAAAATCATCCCAATCTGGAAAAAAATAACACTATTTCTACCTAAGTCAAATTTTGGGTTCTTTTTAATTTCCATGATGCAGAGTTTATGGCTCTACACCTTTAAAGAATGTTCAATCTTCTGAAGATCCAAAAAAATAGTAGGCCAATTAAACTACCTACAGTGTTTGCTAAAATATCCAGCAAATCAAACTGTCTTGATAGGGTAAACCAATGTTGCGATACTTCTATGACAAGGCCATAGAGAAAGCACACTATCAAAACTACGACAACAATCTTATTTGAAATATGATATTTGTCAGCTGAATATGAATATGTTAACCAAATAAATGCAAGCAATCCGTGGATAAGAATATGAACTATTTTATCTGAAGCGGGAATTGTTACTTTTGGCAATCCTTCAGTAGGATAAAGAAATGCAACGGTAATTAATGATGTATATATAATCCCTATAAGGAGAAGATATCTAGCCTCCGATAACTTCTTTATAAGCTGCGTCATCTAATAAATTATCTGCTTCTTCAGGTTTAGACATCTTAATCTTTATCATCCAACCTTCTCCGTAGGGATCAGAATTAACTTTTTCCGGCTCAGATTCCAGGCTGTCATTGAATTCGATGATCTCCCCCGAAAGTGGTAGAAACAGGTCTGAAACAGTTTTAACCGCTTCTACTGTACCAAAAACCTCTTCAATATCCATCGTTTCATCTACTGTTTCTACTTCAACGTAAACAATGTCACCTAATTCTCCCTGAGCAAAATCTGTGATACCAACAGTTGCAATATCGCCATCAATTTTAACCCATTCGTGATCTTTAGTGTATTTTAAGTTAGAAGGAATATTCATAGTAATAGTAATTATATAAGGTTGTTTTTTTAATTTCCGAAATTATATCGCAGTGTTATCCCACTTCTAATTGTGGTTTGTGGAAAGGCCGTTGATATAGCGTATTCTGAGAATGTATGATCGTAATAGAATAAAGCTGTAAGATTTTTACTTAAAGCATAATCTGTAGTAAACTGAATACCATAAATTGTTTGTCCTGCAGTAGTCTGGTTGTTATTTATATCCAGATATCTAATTATAGTCTTGTTATCTCTTCGAGAAAGATCAAGTTTGAAGTTCAGATCACTTTTAAGGATTGTCTTTTTACCCCCAAAATTAGTTCCTATTCGTAGATCTTTCACTCGGTATCCTAAACCAATAATTATCTCATTTCCTTTAATTTCTGTAAGTAGGTTATTTGCAAAACTAAGAGATAATGCCCTGTCCTTTCTGTATTCTGCCAGAATCTTGATAGAATTTTTCATTTCAAAGTCAAGTCGGACAAGTGGTGAAAACTGCTCGGTTAGGTTAACGTTAGTTAGAAGAGTTCTGCTCTTAAAGTTACCTGACTGATCGATTTCTTCCGGCGCCAATGGATTGTAATCAAGGTTACTTTGAAACTGATTTACAGTATATCCGGCACGATATCCATGTTGAATTGAAAACCTCTTAAACATTTTCTTAAACCACTTAATTCTCATTAAACCGGTATACTTGATATCCCAGTTTGGTAATGGTACATCTCGAAATATTCCTGTTTTTTCTTTAGAAGCGTCACTCCCTTTATAGGCCGCTAAAAATGATGGAAGCAACACATCCTGACTCGTTTTACCAAAACCAACCGGATAACCATCTTCGTCTGTTGGGAAGTTAGAGCTTCCGTAAAAATCTGTTGCCAATCTGTTCGCAATTATCAATCGGTTACTTCTGAAATCTTCAAAGGCAGCCGATGTTTCATCTGAACTACTACTAAACGCCGTTTTAATTAGGTTTGTGGAAATATTAAAGTTTCCGAAGGTATTAGGTGTCAAAGACCTATACAATCCATCTTCAACTATATAGTTCTCGGCATAGTTTTCAGAATATATTCTGCTTCCGTTAATATCAATTTTTAGATCCGGAAGTAATTCAATATTCGCCAGAATATCCAGTTGTCTACTTTCAACTTCAGTATACTGCTCATTAAACTCAGGGTAAAGAGTAAGCCAGCCTTTTCTTGCAGCTAACTCCCGTATTTCGGCCTGACTTCCGAAAGTAAATCCGGTAGTAGGCTTCAAAGTTCCTATAAATCCTATTGAAGGAGTATACCCGGGTAAGTAAATTCCATTATTCTCCTGATAATTAACCTGAATTTTTCTTAATGAAGTTGCCAATCCAATTAAAGTATTGATGGCTTTATCACCACCCGTCAATGAGCTACTTGCTGCCGCAGCCGAAGCTGCCGCACCTTCATTACGTGCTCCCGATCGAGAACGATTATTGGTTAGTGACGGAGTTTTTTCTTCACCAGAATTATTTAATTCAGATTCCCTGCTTCCTTTCAACCCTTCACCTTCACTTCCGCCTTCATTACCTTCACCGCGATTTTTTCTAGCTCTGTCGCTAGGCTTAATTTTGGTTAAGCCAATATAACGATAGAAATTATTCATATCGAAATTCGAATTAATTCTATGGGTACTGGCATTCTGAATTGAATTTCCAAGATTGTACGTTTGAGTAGTACCATCTCTCAACGTAATAGGGAGGTTCGCAAACAAATCACTTCCCGCCTGCCATTGGTAATCTCCGGTGTAAGAATAGGTCGCCCTAATCCATTTTAAAAATGGGAATTTACTAAACGGAAGATCATAATTTAATTGTAACGATTGGAAATGCTGATTAGGATCTCCAAGTTCAAAGAAACCATCCCATACACCAACCGAATTATCTACAAAACCAACATCATCTATATAGTTAGAAACGACTCTGTTATTAGATGAAGTAAAATTAAATCGCAAGGATTTTGTTAGATTGTAATTGATAGTATATTGCCAATCGAAGAGATAATTTCTTTGGTACAATGTTGGAATACCAATATTTCCAGGTAATAAATTCAACTCTCTAAACTTTTGTTCGTTGTATTGTCTAATAATATTAGAACTCACAGAAACATTAGTCGGGAGGTAATTGAAATTAAGATCTTTTAAGAATTGCCAGTATTTACCGGTAAACAAGGAATCGTTCTTTTTAAATGGCTCTACGCTCTTTGGCGTGAAATTATAATTATAAGTTCCTCCAACTCTAACACTTTGTTCCAGGGCTTCCTCAATTTCAAAATCGTGGTGATCTACCTGATTATAGGAATATGAGAAGGTAAAGTTTTCAACGTCGTAGATCTGCGGTTTAGACTCACCTGTTCTTTCCTTTCGAACACCGATGAAGTTAATACTCTGTCGCTTGGTATAATCTACAGATTGTTCTTTTATTCTGTCGCGCTCTGCAGCATCGTCTGTATTGTCTAAGCGGGAATCCAATTCGATATCCTGAAATTCGGGATCGTATTGCGGGGTGATCAACTCTTCAGACCGACCGTAATTAAATGGTAATTTTATTCCCCATTTATTTGGTAATAACTGACCTAAATTAATGTTGGTTACAACATCATATTGCTGAACATCTTCTCTACTTCTTTGATTAGGTCCTTGTTCAATAGATCCAAAACCAACAGTACTTCTTCTACCCGTAGCGCTCACGGTCGCAAAATCTGCCAAATTCACATCCATATTTGCAACGGCTGCCCATCCCCCTTCATTCTTTAATTCGGAAAGGCGTAATTCATTAAACCAAACTTCTCCACAAATATCGTTAGAAGAAACATTACGCATTCCTAGCATGATAACACGTACGTTTCCGAAGCTAGGATTACCTTTAATACCAATTCGCAGGTCATTCTCTCCACCACCGGTTGTACTTTCGTCCAAATCTGCCTGATCAAAGAACGTTACTTCGTTTGTGTTAATATTTGGATCTCCAAGAACTCTGGTTTTTACTTCTTGTAACAATCTTAGAGGAAGGTTTAATCTATTTTCGACAGGCCAAACATCTTCGGGCGTAAGAACACCAGGAGGCGATACATTTAAAGGAATTTGAACCTCGTAATAGTTTTCATCTAAATCATTACCAATTCGCATAAAAGCAACCATTTCTCCATCGCTTAATGCCGTCTCACCCTCGGTAGATTGAGCATGAATAAACATCTCCAGATTTTCATACTGGCGCATATCGATGTTATAATTTTTATATACCGAACGTCCATCTTGTGAGTCTAACCCACACACTCTAAGTGCTAACGACTGCTCATTCTGACGAATAATATTATTATTGTTATTCAATTCTTCTCGTTCTACTCCCGGAGGTAACACATAGATTCCGGAATTTTGCTCAATACTTACGGCTTGTGCCTCGAAAACGGTATCGTCTAATGAAGGATCCTGACCCGGATTAGCAAGATCTAAGGATTGCAAGAATCTTCTGTAATCTCCTCTTACTAATTCTAATGTTCCAAAACGCAGGGTAGTTTGCTGTGCGAAATCTGAAAGATACATTCTCATGAATCGAATAGATCTAAAGTCGGAAATCCCCCCAATTGCCTCGTCATATTCACTTACCGGTATCTTAAATTGCACCCATCTTACCGGAATTACTTCATTGTTTTGAAGCGTAACATCCTGTTCAATAACATCTGTAATGAAATCACTGTTTTCGGCATCCATTCCCGGGAAAATTGGAACATCATACTCAAAATAACTATCAACAGTATTCATAGAGTTATCTCGGTTTATATCCTCAACATCGGGCAAAGTTGTAGAACCTCTATTTGTATTTGTAACCTCTACCGGCGAATTTCCCTGAGTTCCGTTGTATTGCTTATAACGTGTGATAATATCTCCTTCTGCTTGTAAAAAGTACTGATAGTTATCCCCGGCAGGATCGGGCAATCCACTAAAATCAGGAAACATACTAGCCTCATTCGCATCGTCTAATCCGTCGTAACCAATATCCTGGTTTGTTCTTTCCTGTCCTTCGGTATCGAAGGTATATATTAATGATTGGTTGGTTGGTACTTTACCCCAAACGGTTGGTGTCGTATTATCACCAAGGCCGTCTTCCGGTAATCCATTCTCGTACTGTTTCCTTCCGTCTTTTAAAACGTCTTCGGAAATATTCCCGAGGTTAAAACTAATGGTACCACCGTTATTCGTAGCATTTTCGTCGTAAATAAATGGGTCCATTAGCCAAAACTGAATGGTCTCTACATTAGAACGCTCAAAATCTGTGGTACTTAATTGTCTGGAGATACTTCCGAAGTTATTCTCCGGATTTGGAATTGTATTTCCACCGGCTGCTGCCGGATTGTAGTTGTATTCTCCTCTTTCGGAAGGATAAAATGATAGATCTAATGTAAATAATGCCTGAGTTTGCCCCTGGATAATATCCTGATTCGGAAAAATCTCATCTCTGAAAACTCTACGTGTGAATGGCGAAGAAAGATCGGCATCAGTTATTCCGTCGGGACGCTGACTACTAAAAAATATAGGATCAATAGTGTACCAGTTCAATTTACCACGCCTGTAATTATACTCCAGCATACTATTCCCTAACTCTCCACCAAAACCTCTTGGTGTACTTCCTAAAAACCATGTGGTAGGAGCACTAATATCCAATTCGGTTTGAGAGCCTTCAAAATCATCAACATACACCGTAGTTTTTCCATTAAAATCTGAAACTTTTGGTGCTCCCGGCATTAAATAAGCGAATTCACCCCGCACCGATAGATTAGACTCTACATCGGTGTCTATGTTAGGTAACTTATTCACTAATCTGGTTAAGAACGGAACCTCTGTAGAATAATTTGCATTTATTCCGAAGATGGTATTGTTAATAGGCTCAACATTATAAGTTGATTTTTGTGTCAACGGACGCTCATTTAGGTTTAAATAAGTCGCTCCAATAAGGAATTTCTCACTAAACTGATGCTCGACGTTTAATCCCGTAAAACGTTTTGTTTGCTGTCCGAATAATGTATTATTCTCGGTGGTTATTTCAATTGGTGTATTAGAATTTAACAATGCAGGATCTAAGATCTGAACCCTTCCCAATTGATAATTAACTGTATAATCTACCCCTTCTGCCAGCACTCTTCCTCCGGCGGTAACAGTAACCGAACCTTGAGGAATATTGAATGCTCCAATTGGAATACCATCGGCTCCGGTTGATTTGTACGTACCTTTTAACTGAAACTTGTTCTTATCACTTTGTAGTTGCTCTGCCTGCGTTTTAGTAGAAGAATAAAGCTTATCGAATACGTATCTTTTCTGGTTTTCGTTATAGGTATCACGGTTCGAATACATCTCCGGACCACTATTTGGAGTATTGTCTAATTCTTTAAATAAATACTCCCCAAAAGGTTCAACACTGGTAAATATAATTCGCCCGTTTTGTGTATCTACCGTAACCCCCGGCAAAAAATCGAAAAATCCGTCTCCTCCTTGTTGGGGATCATTGTTAAAATTCAGCCTGTCTAAATTAAAGACCCGGAGTAAGGTTGCATCGGCAATATCCACATCGTTTGGATCTGATGGATCCGGATCGGGAAACGGCTGACCCTCTACTGGTGAAATGTAGTTTAACGGCGATGGATCTGTATATAAAATATTTAATCTGAAATCTTCTTGTTCAAGCTGGAAAGCCCCCAAAGGATAGATATTCTTCATCATAAGGTCCCATACCGGCTCTTCAACACTTGTAATATTACTTTTAAGAAGTTTTACAACTAGATTTTGTGCTAATCCTTGTTGTGGTGGTTCGTTAGGGTCCGGATTAGGAATTTCTCCTCCCGAAGCTTCTACCCCATCTGTTGAAAATTCTCCCACTTGGTACACCTGACCATTTACCGTAAACTGAAATGCAACCCCAAGTACTTCATCGTTACTTAGACGTTGATTCAATGAAATATAACCCAATTGAGAATTTAGTTGATATTCATTTGGTTGTAGTTTCCGCGCGTTTTCCAACGTTACAAAATCGGTTCCATCGTTTACCTGCACACCACCAAAACCTGCTTGCACAGTCGCAACATCCCGAATCGCTTCGTTTAAAATAGAAGGTTCCCCACCGTTTATTCCGAAGGGATTGAAATCGTTGTTTGAATTGTCCGGGAATGAAGATCTCGGCTTGTTTATAAAACCTCCCGGAGGGAAATCCAGCCCTATGTTCGTAGGATCAGATTCACCAATATCCTGAATAGCTACAATATTTCGAACATTGTCGGTTCTATTGCTGGTGTTTGTGATCCAAACCTCCATTCTAGTAACCTGTACGTTCGAATTTATAAATGGGTACCTCTCTATCACCCTGTCGTAATTATCTCTAAAGTAATGGGCCAAAAAGAAGTGGCGGTTATCGTCGTACTCTAAAGCAAAAAGCTCATAATCTGTAACGGTTGCTCCACCTTCGGCAACGACAGTACGGGTTTCCGATTTTTGTTCAGAAAAAACTCCTGTAATAGTCGTTTTACCAAACTGTAGTTGTGTTTTTACACCAAATAAACTCTGAGCTCCCTGAATAAGCGAACTATTTAATGGCATACTCACATTACCTACTTCGATCTTTCTAATTATATCATCTTCGGTAGGAGTGTATTCTAATTTGATCTGGTTCTGAAAATCGAAAGTTGATTGTGTATCGTAATTCGCCGTGACCTGTAGTCTTTCTCCCACTTTACCAAGCAGGCTCAAACTAATTCGCTGATCGAAATCGAATGACGTATTACTTCTGTTTCTGGGTGAAAACGACGGATTGTCCTGTTTTGTGTATAAAACACCTAGATCCATTTCAACGCTACCCTGTGGGATAACTTCTATTGTATTTCCTCCAAAAACAGTTTCAAAAAAACTGGAATTAACGTAGAACGTAGGCAATAAATTCTTTTGCTTTTCTTCTGAACCTTCCTTACGGCCATCTGCCGCATCGATCTTGTCCTTGAAGTATTCCTTCATTTGTTCTTTCAGAATCAAATTCTGGTACTCTTCCGGAGTTAAAATTACAGGGTATGTAATATTGAAATTCCCTAAAGCCTTGGTGTAAATATATCTATCGGTAACAGGATCGTAAGTATAGAGGTCTGTAATACTAGTTGGTTCCGGGAGGTCTATACGTCCCATTGAAGAACCTGTCGCTGTAGAATCCTGCGCCTGTACCGAAGTGAGGCTTCCAAAAACAATACTTAAAATGAATATAAACCTAAAAAGGCTGTTGTTATAAACGTAATTTTTTGCACCCAATTTTTACAAATTTTTTAAAGCTTGTTTAATGATCGTTTCAACCGAAGCTTGCGGATCCTCTTTCACAATTTTATCGCAAACTTTTTCTGCTTGTTTACGAGCAAAGCCCAATGTCTCCAAAGCAGATAACGCTTCATTTTTATTCGTATTGCTTGAAGAGGCAGAAACATCCTCCAAACCATACACTTTTAAAATTTTATCTTTTAAATCTAAAAGCACTCGTTGTGCCGTTTTTGAGCCAATTCCCTTAACCGATTGTATCGTAGCAACATCGTCTGAAGCAATTGCTTCGGTAACCTGTTGCGGTGTAAGAGATGATAACATTGTTCTCGCTGTACTTGCACCAACACCGGAAACAGAAAGCAGCAGTCTAAATATTTCACGTTCTGCAAGCCCCGAAAATCCGTATAAAGTATGAGAATCTTCCCTTACTTGCAAATGTGTAAACAACTTCACATTTTCGCCATCCGGTAACTTTGAAAATGTATGCAGAGATATATTAATGAAATAACCTATTCCATTACAATCTATCACTACATCGGTTGGATTTTTTTCTACTAGTCTGCCCTGTATATGGGTTATCATTCGCTCCTTAAAAGTTAAAGGCTCAAATATAGCATAATTATTTCGAGCGACCATTGTAGAAAATATGAAAATAGCATGCTAAAGCCTACCTTTTAGATTGTTCTCTTTCTCGTTTTTCTTTTTGTTGTGCATCTACAACGGCAACTGCCGCCATATTCACTATTTCCTCAACACTAGCACCCAACTGTAATATGTGTACCGGCTTTTTCATTCCCAACATTATTGGACCAATAGATTCAACGTTGTTAAGCTCTTTTAATAATTTGTAATTACTATTGGCCGAATCTAGATTTGGAAAAATTAAAGCATTCACTTTTCTCCCGGCAAGCTTCGAAAACGGGAACTTCTCTTTTAGCATATCCGGATTTAATGCAAAGTCTGTTTGTAACTCTCCATCGACGATCATATCGGGATTACTCTTATGCAATAATTCTACCGCCTCCTGTACTTTAGTCGCATGTGGATCTTTTGAAGATCCAAAATTAGCATAAGAAATCATCGCGATTATTGGCTCTAAACCAAACATCTTCATGGTGTAATTGGTCATCTGCGCAATCTTTGCCAACTCCTTAGCTGATGGGTCAATATTTATGGATGTATCGGAAAGAAACAACGGTCCCCGCTTTGTTAACATTAAGTTGGTTGTAGCCACCTTACTAACACCTTCAAATCGCCCAATTGTTTCGAGAACCGGTCTTACCACCGAAGGATATGATCTGGAATATCCGGAGATCATCGCATCGGCATCCCCGCCCATTACCATCATAGCAGCAAAGTAATTGCGTTCGCGCATAACTTTTTGAGCAGAGTACAAGGTTATTCCATGACGTCTTCTGCTTTTCCAAAATGTTTCAGCATAGGAATTCAGTTTTTCAGTTTGCTCATCACTCTTTGGATCAATTATCTCAAGATCTGAATCGAAATCTATCTGATTCATCAGTTCTAAAATAATATCCTTACGCCCTAATAAAATAGGGATTCCAATACCTTCCTCATAAACTATCTGCGCAGCTTTCAATACATCTAAATGATCTGCTTCGGCAAAAACGATCTTCTTCGGATTGGTCTTAGCACGGTTTACGAGGAGTCTTATAATCTTGTTGTCGCTACCCATTCGCTCATACAGCTCATCCTTATATTTTTCCCAATCGGTAATTTCTTCGGTAGCAACACCACTTTCCATAGCAGCCTTCGCAACTGCCGGAGGAACTGTAGCGATCAATCTCGGGTCAAAAGGTTTAGGTATGATATATTCCTTTCCAAAGTTCAACTTTGTCTCACCATAGGCTATATTTACCTGTTCCGGAACCGGTTCTTTTGCAAGAGCAGCCAGCGCATTAACAGCTGCCATCTTCATAGCTTCATTAATCTTTGTTGCCCTAACATCTAATGCTCCACGAAAAATGAATGGGAAGCCGAGAACATTATTTACCTGATTAGGATGATCACTGCGACCAGTAGCCATAATTATATCCTTTCTGGTTTTTATGGCAAGATCGTATTCTATCTCCGGATTAGGATTGGCCATAGCAAACACAATGGGTTGATTTGCCATGCTAAGTAACATATTAGGAGTGACGATATCTGCAATAGAAAGACCTACAAAAACATCTGCATCCTGCATAGCCTCATCCAAAGTATTAATCGTTCTATGAGTAGCAAATTCCTTTTTTTCTTCGGAAAGTCCGTCGCGATCAACTCTAATTACGCCGGTACTATCTAACATCACAATGTTTTCAGCTTTTGCGCCAAATGCCTTATACAAACGTGTACAAGATACTGCTGCTGCACCTGCACCACTAATAACGATCGAGACCTCTTCTATTTTTTTATTTACAATTTCTAAGGCATTAAGTAAAGCCGCTGCCGAAATAATCGCAGTACCGTGTTGATCATCGTGCATGACCGGAATATTAAGTTCGTCCTTAAGGCGTCGTTCTATTTCGAACGCCTCGGGTGCCTTAATATCTTCAAGATTGATTCCTCCGAAAGTAGGGGCGATATTCTTTACGGTTTCAACAAATTTATCGACATCTTCAGTGTCAACTTCAATATCAAACACATCGATATCGGCAAATATTTTAAAAAGCAGTCCCTTACCTTCCATTACCGGCTTTGAGGCTTCCGGACCAATATTTCCCAGACCCAGAACCGCCGTACCATTCGATATTACGGCAACCAAGTTACCTTTGGCGGTATACTTATAAACATTTTTTACGTCTTTTTCTATTTCCAGACATGGCTCTGCAACTCCCGGAGAATACGCTAACGAAAGATCTCTTTGTGTTGCATATTTTTTAGTTGGCACAACCTGAATCTTTCCGGGTTTTGGTTTTGCATGATATAATAAGGCCTCGCGACGTTTGCTTTGTTTGCTCATAGAGAAAAAATAATCTACTTACAAAGATAGAAGGATAGCGATAATGAAGAAATATTAGGCGTTAATCTTTTAAGAAGTTTATGTTCCTTTTAAGTCCGGAAAACTTAGTCCGTTTCACGGCACTATTCTTAAATAGGTCCTTAAAAACAGATTCTGTGATCTCTTCCCAATCTTTTTTGGTCATTGACAGTAATTCGGGATGTGGATCAAAGAGTGGCTCACTATGTGCTTTACTAAATCGGTTCCACGGACAAACATCCTGACAAACATCACAGCCAAACATCCATTCGTCCATTTTTCCTTTAAAACTCTCGGGAATCGCATCTTTTAACTCAATTGTAAAATAAGAAATACATTTACTTCCATCCACAACATAAGGCTCTACGATGGCTTGTGTTGGGCAGGCATCTATACATGCTGTACACGAGCCACAGTGATCGGTCACCGGAGTGTCGTATTCCAGTTCGAGATCAATAATCAATTCGGCTATAAAATAGAATGAGCCGGTTTGCTTTGTGAGGAGATTTGAGTGTTTTCCCATCCACCCCAAACCACTTTTGGCCGCCCAGGCCTTATCTAAAACAGGAGCAGAATCTACGAAAGCTCGTCCGTGCACATCACCTATCTCTTCAGAAATAAACGCCAACAATTGCTTCAGTTTGTCCTTGATCACAAAATGATAATCTGTTCCGAAGGCATATTTAGACAATTTGTAGGCGTCTTCGGTTTGCGTTTCCGAAGGATAATAATTAAGTAACAATGAAACAACACTTTTAGAACCGGGCACTAATTTGGTTGGATCAAGACGCTTGTCGAAGTAATTTTCCATATAGCCCATCTCCCCGTGCATGTCGTTTTTTAGCCATTTTTCCAGACGGGGTGCTTCCTCTTCTAAGAATCCGGCTTTGCTAATTCCGCATGACATAAACCCCAAGCGTTTGGCTTCGTTTTTAATTAGATTGGTGTATTTACTTGGCGAGCTTTTCATTATTAGCTTCTATACTATATTTTGAATTATCTCTTCTGAAAGGTTAAAATTGCATTTTTTGGTTTTAATGTAATCAAGGGCAGTATCTCAATTGGGGTGTTTTTAGGTTCTATTTTAAAACGAAGTACCAGATCCGCAATTGTTAGAATCATTTCGTACATGGCAAAATTGTTTCCAATACACATTCTTGGTCCTGCACCAAAAGGATAATAATACGCTGAGTATTTAAGGGTATTTTCGGCAAAACGCTCTGGTTTAAAAGAGGTAGGGTCTTCCCAAAAAGCGGTATGTTTATGTATTTCATGAATGGAGAACAGCAGGTTAGAGCCTTTTGGAATTCTCATCTGTTTAAAAAAGTCTTCTTCTAAATTCAACCTGTCTATAAAGTAGGCAGGGGGATAGAGCCTCATGGATTCTTCAATGACCTGTTTTGTGTATTCACAAGCAGAGATAAATTCCATGGGAGTAGACGTTTGGTTTGACGCCTTTAATACTTCAGCGTATATCTTTTCCTGATCATTGGGGTGGCGTGCCAATAATTCGCAGGTAAAAGTTAATGCATTAGAAGTAGTTTCATGACCTGCGGTAAAAAGAATTAGAATCTCATCTATCAATTGCTGTTCGGTCATACTGCTTCCGTCTTCATATTTTGCATCCAGTAACATATCTAAAAGGTCATCCTGTCTTTCTTTACTGTTTTGGCGTTTATGAATTAGATGACGTAAGATGTCTCGGGCTTCTATCGTAAGGTCTATATGCTTTTTTAAAGTTCCGCTTATACGAAACCACCAGTGAAAGTAGGGTTGCCTTAACTCCCTGACCAACATTTTTTGAGCTGCTTCAGTAATATACTGAAGACGTTGGATTTTTTCTTCACTAACTGCATTACTGAAAAGAGATTTAACAACTGTCTTAAATGCAAGATCGTTAAAGATGGGAAATACATCGATGGGAGTTTCGGTGGTGATTTTGTCCAGCTCGGTAGAAATTGCATCCTGAACCTTATCGAGTAAGGTCACCAACTGTTTTTTATGGAATGCAGGCTGGATCATCTTGCGTTGCCTTTGCCAATGCGCACCTTCGGCGGTAAGCAATCCATAACCTACATATTTGGCAAGATCTTTTGTCTGGATCTTCGATTTTGTGTAGTTTTTTTGGTTCTTCTGAAGTGCATACTGCGCAAGTTCCGCATCGCGTGAGAAGTAAACATAAGAGCCGAAACCTAAGTGCAATCTGAAGGTATCACCCAGGGTTTCAAAATTTTGATGGTGAAAAGGAAGTGGATTCTTTAAGATTCGTATGGAGTTCCCAATAAATCGGAAAACGGAGACAGTAGGAATTTTAATTTCTTCCATCTTAAAACAAGCCCCCTTGGCTAGGTCCTTTGAGTCTGCCCAGATGTTTATACGCAGCTTCGGTCACTTCACGGCCTCTGGGTGTTCTCATAATAAATCCCTGTTGAATAAGGAAAGGCTCGTAAACCTCTTCAATTGTCTCAGTACTTTCAGAAACCGCCGTTGCAATAGTAGTTATCCCAACCGGGCCTCCTTTAAATTTATCGATAATAGTGATAAGAATTTTATTATCCATTTCATCAAGGCCATGCGCATCTACATTAAGTGCTTTTAATCCAAACCTTGCAATATCGATATTAATATTACCATCGCCTTTAATCTGAGCAAAATCACGAACCCGTCTTAGAAGTGCATTGGCGATTCGTGGTGTACCTCTACTTCTTCCTGCTATTTCTATTGCGGCTTCCATAGATATAGGGACATTAAGAATCCCTGCACTTCGCTGCACTATGGTTGTAAGCAGCTCGGTTGAATAATATTGTAATCGAGAGGAAATTCCAAAACGGGCTCTCATTGGAGCCGTTAAGAGTCCGGACCTAGTTGTTGCACCAACCAAGGTGAATGGTGCCAGGTTAATTTGAACCGAACGTGCATTGGGACCGGATTCGATCATTATATCGATCTTATAGTCTTCCATAGCAGAGTAGAGGTATTCTTCGACTATCGGACTTAAACGATGAATTTCATCAATAAAAAGGACATCTCTCTCATCGAGGTTCGTTAATAACCCTGCAAGGTCACCCGGTTTATCCAGAACGGGACCGGATGTTACTTTAATTCCTACTTCTAATTCATTCGCCAGGATATGAGCCAGCGTGGTTTTACCCAAACCCGGAGGACCGTGAAATAATGTGTGATCTAAAGCCTCGTCGCGTAGATTCGCCGCCTGAACAAATATTTGGAGATTTTCCAAAGCCTGATCCTGCCCTGTGAAATCGTCGAAAGTTAACGGTCGTAGTTTTTTTTCAAGGTCGAGGTCTTGGGGTGTCAATTGTTCCCCGGTAGGATCCAAATTTTCGTTCATATCACAAATATACAAATCGTAGGCTTATGATTTACGCATAAAAAAAAGCTGTTCTAAATACTATCTAGAACAGCTTTCTACTTCAACATACTCCTCAATTCCTGTTGAAATTTTTTATAACCAAGTCAAATATATAAAAGCTTATCCTAATACAAAATACGTACTACTACGTAATTACTATGTATGCATAAAAAAAAGCCCGTTCATAAGAACGAGCTTTTTTTATCGTGATCATATAACTTAGTGATTCAATTCTTCTTCATTGTCCTGAAGCGGAATATGTTGCGGCACATAATCCTGTCCCGGAATCACATAATCTGTTTCATCTTTATTCAGTTTACTATAATCATAAGACCATCTGTACACATGTGGAATTGGTCCATCCCAGTTTCCGTGAATATGCTTCATTTCGGCAGTCCATTCTAATGTTGTTGAATTCCATGGATTCTTTGGTCCCTTCTTTCCGTAGAACATAGAAGAAATAAAGTTATAAAGGAAAACTAACTGAGCAGCTGCAGTAATTATTGCAAAGATTGTAATCACCACATTAACATCTGCCAGATCGTCGAAATACGGGAAATTCGTGTTTGTATAGTAACGTCTTGGCAATCCTGCCATTCCAATAAAGTGCATTGGGAAGAATACACCATAAGCACCTATTACTGTAACCCAGAAGTGAATATAGCCCAAGTTCTTATTCAGCATTTTACCTTCAAACATCTTTGGGAACCAATGATACACACCAGCGAAAAGTCCGTATAGTGCCGAAACTCCCATTACCAAGTGGAAGTGAGCCACTACAAAGTAGGTATCGTGAACATTTATATCTAACGCACTATCTCCAAGAATGATCCCGGTTAATCCACCTGTGATAAAAGTAGAAACAAAACCGATAGAAAATAACATTGCCGTATTCATTTGGAGATTACCCCTCCAGAGGGTAGTGATCCAGTTAAAGGATTTTACTGCTGAAGGAATTGCGATCAATAATGTTGTGAAAGTAAAGACCGATCCTAAGAATGGGTTCATACCGGAAATAAACATATGGTGTCCCCAAACAATAGTTGAAAGGAAAGCGATCGCTAATATTGAGGCGACCATCGCGCGGTATCCAAAAATTGGTTTTCGTGCATTTGTTGCCATAATTTCGGAAACCAATCCCATCGCCGGGAGAATTACAATGTATACTTCAGGGTGACCTAAGAACCAGAACAAGTGTTCGTAGAGTACCGGAGAACCTCCTTGATTATGTAAAACTTCTCCAGCAATATAAATGTCTGAAAGGAAGAACGAAGTTCCAAAACTTCTGTCCATTATAAGCATTAACGCTGCAGATAATAATACCGGGAAGGAAACTACTCCAATTACCGCAGTAATAAAAAATGCCCAGATAGTTAATGGCAAGCGGGTCATTGACATACCCTTTGTTCGTAAATTAAGTACGGTAACTATATAGTTTAATGACCCCAATAGAGATGATGCAATAAATATTGCCATTGAAACCAACCATAGTGTCATTCCGGTTCCCGATCCGGGTATTGCTTGTGGAAGTGCACTTAACGGTGGATAAACTGTCCATCCGGCAGAAGCCGGTCCGGCTTCAACGAAAAGGGATAGCACCATAATTACACTGGAAATAAAGAATAACCAGTATGAGATCATATTCAAAAATCCTGAAGCCATATCTCGTGCTCCAATTTGAAGTGGAATAAGCAGGTTACTAAATGTACCACTTAAACCAGCGGTAAGTACAAAGAAAACCATTATCGTTCCGTGAATAGTTACAAGAGCCAAATAAACACTAGGATCCATTACTCCTCCTTCACCCCATTTTCCTAATAATACTTCGTATATAGTGAATTGGTGATCTGGCCATGCCAATTGCATTCTAAATAGAATAGACATTGCAATACCAATAATTCCCATAAACAAACCTGTTATCAGGTATTGTTTAGAGATCATTTTATGATCTTGGCTAAAGATATATTTTGTAACAAATGTTTCTTTATGATGATGTCCATGATCATCGTGGTGATCTTCTGCGTGGTCGTGTGCGTGTGCTGACATATCTTTCTTAGCTATTTTATTATTGTTTTAGAGTTTCTGCGATGGTAGGTTGAGTAGCCAGCCATTCTTCATACTCTTCTTGAGACTCTACTACTATCTTCATCTGCATGTTATAGTGGTTTGTCCCGCATATTTTATTACAAAGCAATAGGTAATCAAACTCATAAGGTTCAAGGGCTTCTTCGCCTTTAGCTACAAGTTTCTTACTATTCTCTCTTCTAATTTCATTAATTCTATCAACTTTACCACTTAACTCTTCATCCTGACGCATTTCGGCGGTAGTAATAGTTGGTGTAAATGCAAACTGAGTGATCATACCCGGTACACAGTTCATTTGAGCTCTAAAGTGTGGCATATACGCCGAGTGTAAAACATCCTGAGACCTCATTTTAAAAATTACCTTTCTACCCACCGGTAAGTGCAATTCGTTTACAACTATATCGTCTTGAGCATTAGGGTCTGAACCATCCACACCTAATTGATTCACACCTTCAATTAAACGCACGTTGGCTTCTCCAAGTGTATTATCTTCACCGCTGTATCTCGCTCTCCAATCAAACTGATACGCGTATAACTCAACGATCATGGGATCATCCTCATTATCCACGTTCATAATATCTGTCCATGTAAACAATCCGTAAATGATAAGCCCGGCCAGAACTACAACAGGAATAATTGTCCAGATAAATTCAAGTTTATCATTGTCTGCAAAGAAAACAGCTCTCTGTCCTTTTCTTCCTCTGTATTTGAACGAGAAGTAACTTAACAGCCACAGTGTAAAGAACCCTACGACAAAAATAAGTGCCATAGAGATAAACATAAGATTGTCTATTTTCCCTCCATGAGCCGATGCGGCTTTTGGTAAGAGAACATCTCCCCATTTCCAAAAACAAATTATAAGTAGCACATAAACAAAAATTACAAAGAATAACATTAAATAACCATTAATGTTATTGTCTTTATCTGAAGCTACTTCAGAAGTATTGTCGCTTGCCTTGATTTTTGACATTTGAAATATCTTATCCATTTGCCAAACAGCAACTCCAAAAAGAATGATTACTAATACAACTAAAAATGCGGTCATCGTTATCTGTCTTCTAAATAATTAATTAATAATGATACTGCTTACTTTCCTTAATAAAAGGATTTCTTTTCGCAAGCAATGGTTGTTTGGATAATGCTGTGAACACAACAAAAACGAATAATCCAAAAAAGAGGAGTATTGCGCCAATTTCAGGTAATCCAATGAACCATGAAGTACCTACTGTTGCCGGCATTACCATCACAAAAACATCTACGTAGTGTCCGGCGAGAATTACAATTCCCGTAAGTACTATAAACCAGTTTATTCTCTTATAATCACTATTCATTAGTAATAGTACTGGGAATACAAAGTTCATAGCCAGCATTCCGAAGAAAGGAAGCTTATAATCTTCGATTCTCGTAACGAAGTAAGTTACCTCTTCCGGGATGTTCGCATACCAGATCAACATAAATTGTGAAAACCACAGGTATGTCCAAAAGATACTAAACCCAAACATGTACTTACCTAAATCATGTATATGACTGTCATTAACATATTCTAAGTACCCTTGTCCTTTTAAAACGATCGTAACCAATGCTATTACTGTTATTGCACAAACCATCATTCCTGCAAACACATACCAACCAAATAATGTACTAAACCAGTGTGGATCAAAACTCATAATCCAATCCCAAGACATCATAGATTCGGTTACAATAAAGAATACCAAGAATCCTGCAGACATTTTGAAGTTCTTTTTGAAATAACGGTTGTCCTCGGCAGTATCATCGGCAAGAGAGTTCTTTCTTGAAAAGTGACGATATAAATTCCAACCAATTAAATAGATAGCCGCACGAATTAAGAAGAATGGTACATTTAACCAACCACTTTTACCGGCTATTAATTTATCGTAATTTGGACTTTCAGGATTCACCAAGTCCGGGTCCATCCAATGAAAGATATGATTTATATGAAACGCAGACAATAACAACAATCCAAATATGATAATTGAAGCTATTGGAAGATACGCAGTGATCCCCTCCATAACTCTAAACAGAACGGGAGACCATCCTGCCTGAGCAGCATACTGTATTGCGTAGAACGCAAGTGTTCCAAGTGCGATCATAAAGAAAAAGAACGCTGCAATATACAGGGCAGACCATGGTCTATTCTGTAGTTGGTGCAAGGTATGCTCTAAATGAGCTTCTTCATCGCCATGGGCATTTTCACCATGTTCGCCACTAGCCGAATGAGATCCTGTTGCATCATGAGTTTCGCCATGTGAATTGGCAGCTTCTGTGTGCACTGATTCGGCTCCGTGACCATCGCCATGAGAAGCCATCATTTCCTTAACATCAGCGGTTGTGCTTGGTGCTGTTACAAAACCAGCAACCAACAATAAGGCTCCAACCACCATAAAAATGATAGAAAACAGTTTTAATTTACTTGGTACCGTATACATATCTTTAGCTATTCTCTTTTATTCTCTAGTTTGTATGTTCTTCTTCTGAAGCATCATTATCTTCAGATAAATTTTCATTTGCAACTTCAATCATAGATGTTGCCAATGTATCTTTTGCCGGTTCTAATAAAGGTTCACCCTTAAGAGCCGCTTTTAAATTCATAACATGTTGTGTTATCTGCCAACGTTCCAATTCATTCGTTTGTGAAGCGTATGATCCCATGGCATTCAATCCATACATCTGGACATGATATGTTGATCCCGGTGTAACGTTTCTTCCCGGATCTGCATAACTTGGAATTCCCAAGAATTTTTCTCTTTCGGTTAAAATACCTTTTCCATCACCTTTATCTCCATGACAAACCGCACAAAACACAGTATATAATTGTGCCCCGGCTGCCAAATTTTCATCGGTTACTGGAAGTGGATTTTGTAATTCGACCCTCGCAAGCTCCAGACCTGCTGTTGTATTAGGATAATCGTAAGGTTGCCAACCACGTGGAATAGAACCTTCAGCCGGAAGCATTGCTTCCTGTTCTCCCGGAAAAACTTCATATTCTCCGTAAGTTTCGTAACCAACGGGTTCATACATATTAGGCATATACTGATAGTTAGGTTTATTGTCGTTAAAACAAGAAACTAAAATCAATGAAGCCACAATAGCCAAACTTATGTTTAGTATTCTTTTCATATTAATGATCTTCATCCTTTTCAATTAAACTAATTTCCAAAGCACCTGTATCGTACAAAAACTTTGAAAGTTCTTCGATATCATGATTTCCTGCATCAATGGCCATAAGAAAATGGTCGTCTGTAGTTCTCACATCAGGGTTCTCTGCTTTTTTGAACGGCCAAAGCTTACTTCGCATGTAAAACGTTATCACCATCAAGTGAGCCGCAAAGAAAACAGTAAGCTCAAACATAATTGGCACAAATGCCGGCATATTTTCGATATAGCTGAAACTTGGCTTTCCTCCAATATTCTGTGGCCAATCCTCGATCATAATGAAATTCATCATAACAATTGCCACCGCAAGGCCTACTAAACCATACATAAAAGATGTTATTGCAATACGGGTGGGTGCCAGTCCCATTACCTTGTCTAAACCGTGAACCGGAAAAGGAGTATAAACTTCTTCTATATGATAATGCTCACCACGGACTTGCTTAACGGCTTGCATTAAGATATCGTCATCGTTATAAATAGCGTGAATCACTTTTGATGCCATACTAGTTATTTTTAAGTTTTGAAGCTTGTCCTGCCCAATCATCGCGTTTCGCTCTTCCGGGGAACTCACCTATAATTTCATCTAACAGATCGTAATCTGCATCGTTCATTTTACTTACCTGATCAAATGTGTAAAGACCTAATTGATGAAGCTTTTGCTCCATTACCGGACCAACACCACTAATCTTCTTAAGATCATCTGCCGTTTGAGTCGCAGGATCAAAAGTTCCCAATCGACTTAACATACTATCTAATTGATCTCTTTGTAACTCTGAAGTTATCAAGGCATCAGCATTTACAGTTGGATTTTGATCTTCAGATGTGTTTGCTGTATCTACATGCGAAGTATTCGATGCAGGCTCTCTAACTACAGGCGAATAATGTTTTACGTCATCACCATGCTCTGCGCGCAGTTTTTTGTACTTCTCTCCTGAGCCTTTCAGAATAGATTTAACTTCTGCTTGAGCAATTACAGGGAATGTTCTTGCATATAGTAAAAACAACACGAAGAAAAACCCGATGGTTCCAATAAATATTCCAATATCAACAAATGTTGGTGAGAACATCGTCCATGAAGACGGTAAATAATCTCGGTGTAAGGAAGTAACAATAATTACAAATCGCTCAAACCACATACCTATATTTACGACGATCGAAATAAAGAATGAAAACATAATACTGGTTCGTAGCTTCTTAAACCACATAAACTGTGGCGAGAACACATTACACGTCATCATTGCCCAATAAGCCCACCAGTAAGGCCCTGTAGCCCTGTTTAAGAAAGCGTACTGCTCGTATTCTACTCCGGAATACCATGCTATAAATAACTCAGTAATATATGCTACCCCAACAATAGAACCTGTAATCATAATTACAATGTTCATTAATTCTATATGCTGAATAGTGATATAATTCTCCAGGTTAGAAACCTTTCTCATAATTATAAGAAGGGTATTTACCATTGCGAATCCCGAAAAGATCGCTCCGGCCACGAAATAAGGCGGGAAGATCGTTGTATGCCATCCGGGAATAACTGAAGTAGCAAAGTCAAAAGATACAATTGTGTGTACCGAAAGTACAAGGGGTGTAGCTAAACCGGCCAATACCAATGAAACCTCTTCAAATCTTTGCCAGTCTTTTGCACGACCGCTCCATCCAAAGGAAAGTATACTGTAAATTCTTTTTGTAAACGGTGTTACCGCTCTATCACGAATCATCGCGAAATCCGGAAGCAAACCTGTCCACCAGAATACTAACGATACCGAAAGATAGGTTGAAATCGCAAATACATCCCAAAGTAGTGGCGAGTTAAAGTTAACCCATAACGAACCAAACTGGTTAGGAATAGGCAATACCCAATAAGCCAACCAGGGACGACCCATGTGAATAATTGGAAATAACCCTGCCTGAATAACCGAAAATATCGTCATCGCCTCGGCAGAACGATTAATTGCCATTCTCCATTTTTGTCGGAAAAGCAAAAGTACCGCCGAAATAAGTGTTCCTGCGTGACCAATACCTACCCACCAAACGAAGTTGGTAATATCCCAGGCCCAGCCTACAGTTTTGTTAAGTCCCCAAACTCCAATTCCGGTAGAAACGGTGTAAATAATACATCCAATTCCCCATAAAAAGGCTACTAAGGCTATGGTAAAAACAATCCACCAGGATTTGTTGGCTTTACCTTCCACAGGAGCAGCTACATCCACAGTAATATCGTGGTAACTCTTGTCTCCTATAACTAAGGGTCTTCTAATAGGTGCTTCGTAATGCGACGCCATATCTTTATATACTATTTCTTAGTTAGTTTAAACTTCTTTTGTATTTCTTATCTTAGTCTGGTAGAACACATTAGGTTTTGTACCTACAGCTTCTAATAAGTGATACATTCTATTATTGTTTTTCTCTTTGTATATGTCACTATCGTGATCATTGATGTCACCAAATACCATTGCTCCGGTATCACAAGCACTTGAACACGCAGTTTTAAATTCATTCTTACCAACAGGTCTTCCATCCCGCTTCGCGTCTAAAATCGTCTTCTGTGTCATTTGAATACACATAGAACATTTCTCCATTACTCCTCTTGATCTAACAACAACATCGGGATTCAATACCATTCTTCCAAGATCGTTATTCATGTGGTAATCGAATTCGTCGTTCTCGTTGTACAGGAACCAGTTAAATCGACGCACTTTATACGGACAGTTGTTTGCACAGTATCTCGTACCTACACAACGGTTGTAAGCCATATGGTTCTGACCCTGACGTCCGTGTGATGTTGCCGCTACCGGACAAACAGTTTCACAAGGTGCATGGTTACAGTGCTGACACATTACCGGTTGGAAAGCGACTTGCGGATTTTCGGAAGCCATTTCCATTTCTCCGTATTCAGAAAGCGAGCTTCCTAATCCGGAGATATTATCTTTTTTATCACCATCTCCTTCGAAAGATTCTTCAGAAGAGTAATATCTATCAATACGCAACCAGTGCATATCACGACTCTTACGCATTTCATCTTTCCCTACCACAGGAACATTGTTCTCTGCATGACAAGCAATAACACAGGCACCACAACCGGTACAAGCATTTAAGTCGATTGAAAGATTAAAGTGATGTCCTATCGAGCGATCAAAACTATCCCAAAGATCTGCATCGGGAGAAGTTACAGGAATTTCCTGATGATCTTTCGATACCATAGGAACTTCATTCCACTCGTGAACATCTTTTGTATTAAATATTTCGAGGGAAGTTTCACGGATAATATCTCTTCCCATCATTGTATTATGAAGCTGTACACAAGCAAATTCGTGCATACCACCTACCTTTTCCAGGGAAACACTCTGCACCGAACTAAAATTGTTATACAAGCGATATGCATTCACTCCAGTTTGCATTTCTTCCTGAACTGCATGAGTTTTTCCATATCCTAAAGCCAAACCTACCGATCCTTTTGCCTGACCCGGCTGAATTAAAACAGGAACACGCTCTATTGTAACGTCTCCCATTTTCACATTAACATAGCTCCCGTTAAGACCGCCATTTGCAACATGTGTATTTTCCAGACCCATATCGGCGGCATCTGCAGCAGAAACCGTCACATAATTGTCCCAGGATGCTCTCGTAATAGGATCCGGCATCTCCTGCAACCATGGGTTATTAGCCTGCTGGCCGTCACCCATTGAAGTTTTTGTATATAAAGTAAGTTCAAGACCTCCATTCTGACTAGCTGCCGAAAGAGCTCCGTTACTAGTATGACTTTCCATCATAGTATCGCCCTCTGCAGTGGTAGCCGGCTCCATAGCCACTTCTGAAGTGCTAACAAAAACCCCGGCTTCTAAAGCCTTATTCCATGAACTTCCGGCTAACACGTCTGTCCAAGATTCCTTTATATAATCGTAGTATTTTTTTGAATTCCCCGTCCACTGCAACAAACTGTCCTGAAATTGTCTCGTATCGAATAACGGACGAATTGTAGGTTGCATTAAACTGAAGGTACCTTTTTTAAGTTGTGCATCACCCCAAGACTCTAAATAATGCGGAGTGGCAGCTACTAATTGTGAAGCGGCAGCAGTTGCATTCTCCTTCATTGCAAATGCCAATGACATTTCAAGATTCTTATAGGCTTCTGTAAATGCTTCATTATTTGGGAATGAATACACCGGATCTACTCCAACCGTGATCATACCTTTAATACTTCCCGAAATAACACCATTTAAAACAGACATTACTTCGGAAGTACTTCCCATACGGGTCATTTTCGGCTTAGCGGTATCCATTACAACGCTATTCGCATTTGCGTTTAGCACCATAGTTTGAGCTGAAACATCCGGCAATCCGGTTACAATAACACCTCTATTTCCCGCTTTCGCAAGCTGTGCTTTTGCATTGTTTACCGCTTCCTGCACTTTTTCTGAAAGACCTGAAGCACTTCCTCCTGTTAACGCTTTTAAAACCTCTAATTGTTGAGATGGCTTAACCGGAACCCGCTTATCTGCATTTGCTCCCGAAAGTGACATATTTGCCTCAAACTGAATATGACGTGACATTTTTCCGTTCTTCGGAATACGACTTTTCGCATATCCGGCTTCATAACCTCCACCTTGCCAGTCTCCCAAGAAATCTGCACCCACTGAAACGATAACTTCAGCTTTCGAAAAATCGTAATCTGCTAATGCTCTTGTCCCATATTTATTCTGAAAAGCATCTAATGCTTCCGAAGAAGAGACCGTATCGTAAACAACATGGCGAACATTAGGATACTTGGCAGTAAATTCTTTGATTAATTTTGAAGTTGACGGACTAGCAAAAGTTTGTGTTAACAACACAACATCCTTCCCGGTCATCTCATTCATCTTTTGAGCTACCTTGGTATCAAAATCTTCCCAGGATACCTCTGCACCATCTACTAATGGCGCCATCAATCTCTTGCTATCATAAAGTGACAAAACCGAAGCCTGTACACGCGCATTGACAGATCCGCCATTTTTGGCAAGATCGTTACGCTCTAATTTAATAGGACGGCCTTCTCTGGTTTTTACCAACACGTTGGCAAAATCAAAACCATCTGCTATTGTTGATGCGTAATAATTTGCAACTCCCGGTACAATTTCGTCTGGCGCTACCACATAAGGTATCGATTTAATTACCGGACCTTCACAAGCAGCCAAAGAAGCTGCCGCAGTTGTAAATCCAACGTACTTTAAGAAATCACGACGTGTGGTTGAAGAAGCCTCTAATGTTTCCTTATCGCCCAAAAAATCGTCTGTAGGAATTGCTTCCACAAATTCATTTTGTTGTAGCGTCTCAACAATAGAGCTGTTTTCGTTTAGCTCCTCAACACTTTTCCAGTATTTCTTGTTTGATGCCATATTGTTACTTGTAATTAACTTTATTTTCTTAATAGTGACACTTTCCACATTCCAATCCACCCATTTGAGCGATCGTTAATTGGTCAACTCCATATTTCTTAGAAAGCTCTTCGTGAATCTTTTCATAATACTCATTTCCACCAATATTTACATTGGTCTCACGGTGACAGCTTATACACCATCCCATAGTAAGCGGAGAAAACTGTTCAACGATCTCCATTTCTTCAACCGGACCGTGACACTTCTGACAAGCAATTCCGGCAACCGTTACGTGTTGTGAGTGATTAAAGTATGCGAAATCGGGAAGGTTGTGAATACGTGTCCATTTTACAGGTTTAGTGTCACCTGTATATGCTTGTGTAGCTTCATCCCATCCCACAGCGTCGTATAATTTCTTAATCTCTCCCGTGTAGAATTCCTGGGTGTATCCATTCTCCGGATCTGCTTCTCCCGCGTATTCTGAAATGTTTTTATGACAGTTCATACATACGTTTAAAGAAGGAATCCCTGATGTTTTACTCTTTCTCGCTGAGGAGTGACAATAATTACAATCTATTTGATTATCGCCAGCGTGGATCTTGTGAGAGAAATGAATAGGCTGAACCGGAGCATAGCCCTGATCAACACCTACCTGCATCATCCAACCATATGCAAAGTAACCGGCACCTAACAACAAGAAAATACTCGTTACCAGCACTAAGAATTGATTTTGAACGAACGCTTTCCAAATTGGAAGGCTTTTTTCTTTTTCGGGGTATTCAACACCATTTGCAGCAGCGATCTTTTTTAGAGTTCCTGTTACCAGAAACAACATTACCACCAACAAAAGAAAAACAAGAACTAAAGCTCCTAGAATAATATTATTTGAAGCTCCGCCACCTTCACCACCACCGTTTGTATCTGTGGTTGCTGTCGCAACGGCAGGCTCTGGTTTTGGCTCACTTGTATAAGCTAAAATATTATCAATGTCGGTATTCGATAATGCAGGAAAAGACTGCATAACCGATTTATTATTCTCTTCAAATAGCGTAATTGCCAATGCATCTCCGGATTTAATAAGCCCTTGGCTATCTTTGATCCAGGAGTACAACCACTCGCGATCGTATTTATCTGCAACTCCTCTAAGTGCAGGTCCCGTCGCCTTTTTGTCTAATTTATGACAAGCCGCACAATTCGCATTAAACAATGCTTTTCCCGCCGCAGCATCACCAACACCATCAGCAGCCGGAGCTTCAATGGGATTTTGATCAGCTTCATCTGCAGAATCTGCTTGAGCGAATGTGGTAGTTGAAAACGTTAGCACTAAAGCCAACAGTACAAGTGACAATTGAGAGGGTAGATTTAATAACTTCACCTTTTGCATACTAATGGTTATATTATTGTCAATAGTTTGGCACGTAATTGGTTACTATATTTGAAGCAACTTGAATGTACTTATGCGCCATAAATAACGGCACAAAAGTACATTATAAAGTCGATTTTAGAAATCCAAATAAAGTGTTAATTGATAATTTATATTTATTCTAAATAATATTTTTGCAGTAGTTAAAGTTATTATCTTTTACATTTGCATTAAAGCATTAAATCTATGAAAATTATCCCAATTTATAAACTATTTACTATCAGTATATTAGTATTGCTTTTTTCTGAAACGACTTTTGCCCAGCAGGCAACCGTAAAGGTAAATGAAGATGCTAAGATCCATAAGCTTTTAGAATTGAAAAAGGGGTTGGAAAAGGAGAATAAACTGACAGATGGCTATACCATTCAGCTGTATTACGGAGAATTGAATCAGGCGAATTCGACTATTCGAAAGTACCGAAGCAGTTACGGAGCATGGCCTGCTTCAATAGAATATGAAACCCCCAATTATAAGGTGTGGGTCGGGAATTTTAGCTCCCGTCTTGATGCCGATCGTGCTTTAATCGAAATTCAGAGAACTTTTTCGTCTGCTTTTATTTTGAAACCGAAGTAGGCTATAGGTTATAGGCGAAAATAAAAAAGGCCTATCGCTCTTCAATTTTAATTAGTCTATACCCACAAAATTCAATGCAATTATTGTCTTGAACAATCAAGGTAAGCACCATTGAATCTGAGATACTATATCCGAATTTGGAGTCGTTACACTGACCTCCGGCGGGGTAAAGGAAGAGGATCCCCTCATCTGTACTAAAACTTCCTGAATTACAGGAAATCATATCATTCTGTGATAGATAAGTCAAATCTTTGTTGAAATGAATTAAAAATTGATCTTCAACGGGAACATGAGACCAATCCCCGGAAGAACCTCCATCACTAAAAGAAGTCTCTGTTAGTTTCCATGAACCAATAAGATCCACACTTAACTGTTCATTGCTTTTATCCTTTTCACAGCTAAAAACAATGAAAGCAAAAAGTATATAAATAATTTTAAATCTCTTCATATTACTAGTGTTTAATTATTAACTGTTTAATTTCAATATTATTATTTACTTATTATTCTAAACACACGTTACACGATTGAAAGGATTTCTGCGTGAGGGATTGAGGTATTGTGGGAGCTCTCCAGACGCTCACTAAGGTTCGGTCTGGACAAGAGTCCAACGCTCACTAA
>TARA_R110002124_G_scaffold2065_17_pt1 | contig 54205 bp, 45 predicted proteins | sample TARA_R110002124 | Tara Oceans TARA_R110002124 (sample SAMEA4397445) | marine metagenome | biome: Polar Biome; feature: [SRF] surface water layer (ENVO:00010504); material: water (ENVO:00002006), including particulate matter (ENVO:01000060) such as... | depth 5 m
CTTACCAAAGCCCCATCCAAATCAAGTATCAGCTATCAAAATAAACGAAGGGATTCGGACCTTTTCAGGGACCTTTATTATTCTCTGTTGGGAAGTTTAGGACAGCAGGCATCTGTCAAAAGGTCCAAACTCAGGATCAAGGGCCCTGTTTATTTGCTAGACGCCACAGTGATTAGCCTTTGCCTTACGGTGTTTGACTGGGCTACTTTCCGTACCAAAAAGGGAGCAGTAAAGATGCATACGCTACTGGAATATGATGGGAAACTCCCTGTTAACGTGAATATTACCGAAGGGAGTGTCGGTGACAACAAGGGGGCTTACAATCCCCCTAAAAAAGGGTCGATGATCGTCGCTTAAAAACCACAAAGTGCTCAGATTGCTCATCAAAATAACATAATCCCTTATTCCTACTTACCTAAACCACCCCTCTGCATCTCTGATCAAGCCTGAAACTTCATTGCTACTCAATCCAGAGGAGTTCTCTTCTGGGTTGGCTAAATAATCCATTTGATACCCTGTTTCCGGATTAAACCCGGATTATGTAATAGAATTTCTCCGCCCTGAAATGTCAGGGGTGAAGCCTGTCCCGTGTTTACGGGAAGTATTGCAATCGCAAGACAATCAGACTGTTTGGAGATTTTAGCATAGCACCGCTATTGTGAAATTGAAAACAGCAACGAAGTGGCTGATTTTAAAGCGATTTCAGCACGTAATAGAATGTCTAATGCATATTTCGCGTTTAACAAATACCTTACTTGTTTCTTATACTTATCGACAATATTAATACCTCCATGATCAGTGCCAAACAATACCAATCCACTGGAATGGGGCAATACTGTTTTAACTGGAAATTATTTAATCGCATACCTTCATACGGCTCACTGATGGTAGTAACAGAAAAATCGGTATGATCAAAAAGGATCACACCAAAAGTATAATTAGGACAAAATACCCATGCATCTCCTTCTTGATCAAGTTTTATTAATCCATTGCTTAATAGAAAAAAAATAGGATAGTAGCTATCCATACATGTTAAAAGTTTCTCTGCTTAATATTGTGAATTAAACCTCAGCTATGGTGTTTAAATAGAAATAAGTTCACAAAAAATTCTGACTATTTACAAGTTAAGACAGTTAATGCTTGCTTGTAACTTTAAAAACAACAATCGTTTAATCTAAAATTATTCAGCGTGTAAATGGTATTCTATTGCATGATTTAAATTCATTTTATCAATTAAATTTACTGATCAACTCTTCAAAATCATCCCTAATATAGATGACGTTTCTACCCAATTCGATCCACTTCTTTTTCTCTAACTGTTTAAGTAACCTTGAAACAACCTCCCTCGAGGTACCAAGTTCATTGGCGATTTCCTGATGTGTGGTATAAAGCTCATTGGTTTTCAATTGCTTCATTTTTGTTACCAGATAGCGCATCAATCGTTCATCCATGCGCTTAAACGCTACAGCATCCAAGGTTTTTAGTAACTCTTGAAATTTAATCCTGTAAGAATCAGTAACATAATTTTTCCACTGTTTAAATTCTTCTGTCCATTTTTCATGTTGATCCACAGGAACACTTAGCAACACACTGTCCTCTTCTGCTACCGCCCTGATTTCACTTGGCCTGTAGGAAGAACAACAGGTAAGGGATAAAGCACAGGTTTCTCCCGGGTCTATATAATACAACAACAATTCTTTGCCTTCTTCATCCAAACGCAAAACTTTTAAACTCCCTGAAAGTAATATGGGAACCATTTTAATGAATTGGCCTGGCTCAATTATCGCCTCCCCACTTTTAATGTTCATAATCTTACCCTCTTTTGTCAGCGCCTCTAAAAGTCGGGAATCTGAGAAAAAAGGTAAGTAACTAGATAAGTTTTCTTTTGTAATCATATTGTCCTAATTGCTGCCATGCGATTTGTCCAATGCCAGAGTATTGGACTGATTAAATTCATAAACCAAAACAAAAAACAACAGATGAATCATTTGAGAAGGCAAAGCACCCCAATTCTCTATTAAACTTGTTCCTCCGATCAATATAAGCATTAATACTCCACCTATTACTGCTGCATTTTTTGTTTGCCAACCAAGAATTAAAAGGAAGCCAATTAAAAACTCTACAAAAGGTAAAGCATAGGTAAACGGAATCAACATAAAGTTAGGCAAAAGTGAATCCTTAAAATTATTAAGCATACCCTCACTAAAGGCAGTTAGCTTTGGAATCCTCACCAAGCCATGGCCTAACATGCTAATCCCAATCCCTAAGCGGATAAAAACATAAGACATTGATTTCATAAAATGCTAGTTCTTTTAAATAGTTAAGTTAAAAACCATTCAATTTCTGGCTAATGCAATTCGATTTTTTCTCAGCTGGTTAAGCTAAATTATAACACAACGAGATGCAATAAAAATCCCAATATGCCCACTCTTCCCAAAACTGTTATAAATTTTTAAAAATAAGTCAGGAAAGCCCAAATTTCAATCCGAATTAAAATAATTTCTTCAAATTACAGAATCAATCATTAGGCTTGGTTATTCCAGGTGATTTTTATTTAAACATTTGCATAAAAGGTAAGAAATGGTAGAAATTAAACCCGGATTATGTAATAGGATTTCTCCGCCCTGACAATGTCAGGGGTGAAGCCTGTCCCGTGTTTACGGGAAGTGTCGTAATCACAATAAAATCAGGCTATTTGGAGACTGAGTCATATCACCGCTATGGTGAAGTCGAAAATAGCAACAAAGGGACTGATTTTAAAGTGATTCCATCACGTAATAGAAGGTCTATTGCATATTTCGGGTTAAAGCCTCTGAGCCCATTTTCACAGGCTGCGGGCTATTTCGCGTTAAATAAAAAAACCCCAACCCTTAAGGTTGAGGTTTCTTTATCAAATATTAAAAACCAATTAATACCTGTAATAATCAGGTTTGAAAGGTCCTTTACTGCTTACGCCAATGTATTCAGCTTGTTCTTCGGATAATTCATCCAACACAACGCCTAATTTTTTAAGGTGCAATTCAGCCACTTTTTCATCCAAATGCTTTGGAAGCACATAAACCCCAGCTTCATATTGATCTGTATTGGTCCACAATTCCAACTGCGCCAAGGTCTGGTTAGTAAATGAATTGGACATTACAAAAGAAGGATGACCAGTTGCACAACCTAAATTGACAAGCCTACCTTCTGCAAGAACAATTATATCATTGCCGTCTACATTGTATAAATCTACCTGAGGTTTGATCTCATCTTTAGTATGACCATAATTCCCATTTAACCAGGCCATATCAATTTCATTGTCAAAATGACCAATATTACAAACAATGGCCTTGTCTTTTAGGGCTCTAAAGTGAGCTTCCGTAATGATGTCTTTGTTTCCAGTAGCAGTCACTACAATGTCTGCTTCTTTTACTGCATCAATCATTTTTTTCACTTCAAAACCATCCATGGCAGCTTGAAGGGCACATATTGGATCAATTTCAGAAACAATAACTCTTGCACCCGCTCCACGAAGGGATGCGGCAGAACCTTTTCCAACATCTCCATATCCAGCTACAGCAGCCACTTTACCTGCCATCATAATATCAGTTGCTCTTCTAATGGCGTCTACCAGAGATTCCTTGCAACCGTATTTGTTATCAAATTTAGATTTGGTAACGGAGTCATTTACGTTTATTGCAGGAATTGGTAGGGTACCATTTTTCATCCTTTCATAAAGTCTATGAACTCCAGTAGTTGTTTCTTCAGAAAGTCCTTTTATATCTCCTACCAATTCAGGGTATTTATCCAATACCATATTGGTCAAATCACCACCATCATCCAAAATCATGTTCAAAGGAGCTTTTTCCTCTCCAAAAAATAAGGTTTGTTCGATGCACCAATCAAAATCTTTCTCAGAAAGTCCTTTCCAAGCGTAAACACTTATCCCTGCCGCTGCAATAGCTGCTGCCGCATGGTCTTGAGTAGAGAAGATATTACAAGAAGACCAGGTAACTTCAGCACCTAAAGCAACTAAAGTTTCAATTAATACAGCAGTCTGTATAGTCATGTGAAGGCATCCTGCAATCCTGGCTCCTTTCAATGGCTGTGATTCTCCAAATTCTTCTCTGAGTGCCATAAGTCCTGGCATTTCACTCTCTGCAAGTCGAATTTCTTTCCGCCCATAAGCGGCAAGTGAGATATCTTTTACCTTGTATTGAACGTATTCCTGTGATTTTGTCGCTGACATATTTAAAATTATATAGTTTCTAGGAAATTTTTGACAAATTTAGTTATAAGTGAACACAAATGAAAGTCAGCTATTTTTAACTAACCTAATTTGTTTAAGCTCATAACGGCTTACCTCTCCATTTTGTTTACACATTTCAAGGTGTCCATAATTTCCAACCCCAATGATTTTCCCTTTAAAAGTTTCCCCATCATCATAGGTTGCCCACTCATCTTTCAAGTACATTAACTGCTGATATTGGTCTTTAATCGATTTATAAGACTCCTTTTTTAAGTTCAGGTATTGCTGCTCTACCTTTTCTAATACTGAAAACAAAACTTGATTTAAATCAAATCCCTGTCCTGTTAAGCTTTTCAAGGAGACAGCATTCTCTATATCAAATTCGATTTGATTTATATTGATTCCCACACCTATTACTGAAGATTCAAGGAACCTTCCTTGCAATCGGTTTTCAATTAACATTCCCCCTAACTTTTTGTCATGCAGAAAAAAATCATTGGGCCATTTCAACTTGACATCTTTTACAAAAGTATCAAGCCCCTGCTGAACGCCTATTGCAACCGCCATATTTAGCATGAATTGCTCATCAATAGACAAAAATCTCGGGGTAAAAACCATGCTAAAGGTCAGGTTTTGACCGGGTGGGGATATCCATTTATTACCCCGTTGCCCTTTGCCTTTGGTTTGATTTGAGGTGATAACAACTACCCCATCTTTTGCTAAGCCTGAGCGAACCATAGAAAGGGCAACCTCGTTAGTAGAATGACAGTCTGTCAGGTTTATAATTTCTTTTCCTAAAAAAACAGTATTGGCAAGGATTTTATGCATCTATAATTAGTTATTTCATCCCATAATCTGGATATTTATTGTTTCATCTCAAGTTATGGATAAAAAGTAAATAAATTTAAAATACACCATAAATAAACATATGACGGCAGAAGAGCTGTGCAAAGTTATAGTAAAAGGAATGGAAGATAAAAAGGCTTCTGACATTGTAATGATGGACTTGAGGGATATCTTTAGCACGATGACTGATTTTTTTGTGATTTGTTCAGCCACATCCGACACACAGGTGGATGGTATATCCAACGCGATCGAAGAAGAAGTTTACAAAGCGAATAAAGAAAAACCCTGGATGAGTGAAGGAAAAAGCACCAGCCAATGGGTTCTATTGGACTATGTTAATGTAGTTGTTCATGTTTTCTTAAAAGATAAGCGGGAATTTTACCAATTAGAGGAGCTCTGGGGTGATGCGAAGATCACCAAAATTAATCCTCAATAACCATGTAGATAAAAACATTCCTTTATCTAATTCGTTTTAAAAAAATTTAAGCATTAAAAATACCGATATGAGTAATAATAAATCTAAAAAATTTGTTCCTAAACCTCCCCAAAAGCCAAACTTTCAGCTCTGGTTGATTATTACCGCTGTTATCGTCCTCATCGGCGTAACTTGGTTCAATCAAAATACAGCCACTGTTGAAATTACCATGAAACGCTTTGAGGACATGGTTTTAAGTAGTGATGTAAAAAAAGTAACCGTCATATTTAACCAAAACTATGTTGAAGTCACCCTCAAGGAGGAAGCTCTGGAAAACCAGAGGTACAAAGACGAACTAGAAAGTCAAAATAGGTTCTCCAATCCAACAGGACCACACTATAAAATTAAAATCGCTTCGGTCGATAATTTCATAGAGAATTATACCCAACTGGAAGAAAAGCTGCCGGAAAGTGAAAGAATCGGGTACTCTGCTAAAGAAGAAGAAAGTTGGGGCAACTGGATCTCAAGCTTTGGCTTTTTGATTTTGATATTTTTCCTATTTTGGATGATGATGCGTAGAATGTCCGGCCCTAGCGGTCCAGGTGGACAGATTTTCAACGTAGGTAAATCCAAAGCTCAATTATTTGATGCAGAGAATAAGGTGAAAATAACCTTTGACAATGTTGCCGGACTAGACGAAGCAAAAGAAGAAGTAGAAGAAATTGTAGAATTTCTTAAAACACCAGCCAAATTCACCAAATTAGGTGGTAAGATACCAAAAGGTGCCCTGCTAATAGGCCCTCCAGGTACAGGTAAAACTTTATTAGCCAAAGCTGTGGCAGGAGAAGCAGGTGTACCTTTCTTCACATTATCTGGTTCTGACTTTGTAGAAATGTTTGTTGGAGTAGGTGCTGCTAGGGTACGTGACCTGTTCAAGCAAGCCAAAGAAAAAGCACCTTGTATTATCTTTATTGATGAAATAGATGCCATAGGTAGATCAAGAGGCAAAGGTCAAATGCCAGGATCAAATGATGAGAGAGAAAATACACTAAACTCCCTCTTAGTAGAAATGGATGGATTTGGAACGGATTCCGGTGTAATCGTTCTTGCAGCGACTAACCGTCCAGATGTTCTAGACAGTGCCCTTTTAAGAGCTGGTAGATTTGATCGCCAGATAAGCATAGACAAACCAGATATCGTAGGTAGAGAAGCCATCTTTAAAGTTCACCTTGAACCGATCAAGACAGCAGATGACATTGAACCAAAAAAATTAGCGGCTCAAACGCCTGGTTTTGCAGGTGCTGAAATTGCTAACGTTTGTAATGAAGCTGCATTGATAGCTGCTAGGCGCAATAAAGACGCTGTGGACATGCAAGATTTCCAAGATGCTGTGGATAGAGTGATTGGTGGATTAGAGAAGAAAAACAAGATTATATCTCCAGAAGAGAAAAAGATTGTGGCTTACCACGAAGCTGGACATGCTGTTGCCGGTTGGTTTTTAGAACATGCAGATCCATTGGTAAAAGTAAGTATTGTACCAAGAGGAATAGCTGCGCTAGGCTATGCTCAGTACCTTCCAAAGGAACAGTTTCTATATCAAACAGAACAGCTTATTGATGAGATGTGTATGGCATTAGGCGGTAGAGCTGCTGAGGAAATTACATTTGGAAAAATCTCTACAGGTGCTTTGAGTGACTTGGAAAGAATTACTAAAATGGCCTATTCAATAGTTTCAGTATATGGGATGAATGATAAAATAGGCAATGTATCTTTCTATGACTCTAAAGGAGGTGAATATAAATTTGACAAACCTTACTCTGAGAATACTGCTCAAACAATAGATGAAGAAGTTCGAAAATTGATAGAACATGCTTATTCTAAAACCCTAGAGCTCTTGAGAGACAAAAAGATGGAGTTGGAGAAAATAGCTAAGGAACTCCTAGAAAAAGAGATCTTATTTCAGGCAGATTTAGAAAGCCTGATTGGTAAAAGACCTTTTGACAAAGAGACTACTTACGAGAAGTTTACCAAAAACACTGATGAGGTAAAAACCCTCGAAGAGCCTAAAGATCAGACTTCTGATACAGATGATGAAAAAGAGGATGTTATAGAAAATAAAGACTAAATTTCAATGTCTTTTAAATCAGTAAATAATCAGGAGGGGCAACCCTCCTTTTTTTATTTAAAATTTGATAGTATAAATTAGTAGTAAGCAGTAATTTTATTCCGTAAAATCGACCATAAATTAGCCATGCCATCATCTCCAAGCGCTACAAATCAAGAAAACACTATGATAATTGCTCTGAAAGGAGCACAAAAAGTTTATTTTGTTTCTGATTTTCATCTAGGAACGCCGGATGAATTGTCCAGCAGACAAAGGGAAGAAAAAATTGTAAGATGGCTTGATGAAATTGAGAAAGATGCTGCTGCGATTTTTTTTGTAGGGGATATATTTGATTTCTGGTTTGAATACGAGAAGGTTATTCCAAAAGGATTCTTTAGGTTTTTTGCCAAAATCACAATGTTGCGGAGCAAGGGTATTCCACTGTTCTTTTTCACGGGAAATCATGATTTATGGATGAAGGATTATTTCTCAGAAGAATTGGGCATTCCTGTATTTCAACATCCCCAAGAAATAATCATTAACGAAAAACGATTTCTTGTCGGTCACGGAGATGGTCTTGGTCCAGGTGATAAAAAATACAAACTTCTTAAAAAGTTTTTCACCAGCAGTGCCTGCAAATGGATGTTTAAATGGCTGCATCCAGATATTGGTATCGCCATAGCACAGGCATGGTCCAAAAACAGCAGACTTACCAATGAATTGAAAAAGGAAGATGAGTATAAGGGAAAAGACCATGAATGGTTGTTTCAATATAGCCAGGAGATAGAAAGCAAAATTCATTTTGATTATTATGTTTTCGGCCACAGGCACCTGCCTTTGAATTTACCCATAAATGAAAGCTCCGCATATTTTAATCTTGGGGAATGGGTCAACCAATGTTATTATGGTGAATTCGACGGCATGAGCTTTCAACTAAAGCAGTACAATGGCTATGCGATTAAAGCGAATTGACTTCATACTCCCTTGGTTTCTGGCGCTTACTCTTCTCCCCTTGGCCTCTATTGGACAGACAGAGGATTGGGTAAAGTTATGGGAAGTCACGGTAGCAGACATTGATAAAACAGCTACAGATGGCAAAGGAAATGTATTTATAACTGACAAGCAGGGATACCTCTCTCAATACAATTCTAAAGGAGAAAAGATTAATCAGTTGGCAAGCTCCCTGAGTGCACCTGTAACACATTTAGACCCTTTCAATACGGTTAGCCTTTTCCTTTTCAGTGCATCCTTACAACGATTTGAAATCCTGGACAGGTTCTTAAACCCTATCATCAACAAATCCATTGGAGAAACAGGTGTTTTAGGTTGGGTAAGTCATGCCAGCCCTGGAAATAACAATAGTCTTTGGGTTTATGACGAATCAGACCTAAAACTGAAAAAAATCAATCTCAGCAATAACGAACTTCTACAAGCCCAATCCATCAATACGATAATTCAGAAAAATGATCTGGATATAGTATTGCTGATGGAAAGATACAATCTAGTATTTCTTCAGGTAGCCAATGATGGCATGTATATTTTTGATAATCAAGCCAATCTAATTGATAAAATAGTCCTTTCGACTAGTAAACGAGCTGTAATTGAAGATGATTTCTTCTATACTGTAGAGGGAAATGAAATACTTAAAACAAATTACCTTACAAAAAAAGCTAAACTCTTTCCCCTTCCTGAGGGTTATTCTTTAGATAAACTGGCCTTGTCCTATCAACAACTCCTATTGGCCAATAAAAAAAAAGTGGTTGTATTTGAACGACCAAAAGATTTCTAATACAGGCCAAATTCTACCACTTACATAAAACAAACTAAATATTATTGCTTTAGGGTAAATAGTTCGTTAATTAATTATAATTTTGTTAAATTATATTAATTAAAGTTGAATTTTTAAAATTATTCGGATCGATTTTTGCAATTTGCACATTAATGAATGAAGAAAAATATACCGTTAGGTTAACGATAATTGTACTCCTTTTTTTAGTCCTTTCCTTCCCGGGGAAATTTTCTGCTGTGGCCCAGAGTGTTAGTAGGTCCTTTGAAACAAAAATTTCATTCCCGAAGGAGTTGAATACCCCTACCATCAATTTTAACTTACAGTCTATAGGTAACAAAAAATTTAAGCTTGTACTTGACAAACCTAATGCTCAATTAACCAATGTGAAAATTTTTGACATATTGGGGAATTTAATCCTACAGGACCAACTTTTACCGGATGATGGATTACAAAAGAATTATGACTTCACCCACCTTAACAGTAGAATCTTTGTAGTGGAAGTTGGTAATGCCAAGTACAACAAGACAAAAAGTATTTATGCCAATCCTCATGGCACAATGGAAAAAGAGGCCAATTTGGATGAATAGAAATACAAAAAGGACTTGATATCAAGTCCTTTTTGTATTTATTTAATGAATGAAATTAAACTACTTCAACAAGTTTAATTTCAAATACCAAATCTTCACCTGCTAGAGGATGATTGGCATCCAAAGTGATTTTGGTATCATCAATATGTACCACTTTCACAGGAGTCGGTTGACCTTGTTGGTTTTGGATAGATAAATCCATTCCTACTTCAGGTTTGATTTCAGCTGGCACTTGATCCAAGGGAACATCCAACATCATGTCTTCTCTTTTAGGACCATAAGCATCATCAGTTGGAATCGTAACACTTTTATCGTCTCCTACTTTCATGCCTTCTACGGCAACGTCAAATCCTTTTATCATTTTTCCATCTCCCAAAACGAACTCCAAAGGTTCTCTATCTTGTGAAGAATCGAATATAGTTCCGTCTTTCAGTTTTCCTGTGTAGTGTACCTTTACGGTATTTCCTTTAGTTGCTACAGACATAGTTTGTATTTTTTTGTTTGATGCACAAAGGTAACAGAAATATCAGGCTATTAAAAAATAAGGTCTAAGGATTGTAATAGTGTTCGAAAACGAAAAGAAAATGTTCATTTTCGTACGTTTTATCTGAAGAAAACGTACAATTTTTGCTAAATTGAGGAATAAATTGTTGGCATACTTTCAGCACTATTAAATCAAAAACAATGGAGGAGAAAAATTTAGGCAAAATATTAATTGTAGATGACAATGAGGACCTTCTTTTTGCGGCCAAAATGTTGTTGAAAAAACATGCCCGGGAAGTTTTCATAGAAAAGGATCCGAGAAGAATCCCCTTTTTGATCAATAATAATAATTATGATGTCGTATTACTCGACATGAATTTTACTGAGGACACCACTTCTGGCAAAGAAGGATTTCACTGGCTTAGAAAAATCAAGGAAATCGATCCAAAAGCAGTCGTCATCTTAATCACCGCCTTTGGGGATGTAGAAATGGCTGTGCAAGCACTTAAAGAAGGAGCTACCGATTTTATCCTAAAGCCATGGCAGAATGAAAAATTGATAGCTACTTTATCAGCAGCAATCAAGCTCAAAGAGAGTTACAATCAAGTGGACAAACTATCTAGTCGGCAGAAACAATTGCAGGCCGATATGAAAAAACCTTTTTCTGAAATCATAGGTCATAGCGCCTCTATGAAGAATGTTTTTTCAATTATAGAAAAAGTAGCAAAAACGGATGCAAATATATTGATCTTAGGAGAGAATGGGACGGGAAAGGAGCTTATAGCAAGGGCCATACATGAGCAGTCAGAGAGACATGATGAGATTTTTGTTGGCGTTGACATGGGGGCCATTACAGAAAGCCTTTTTGAAAGTGAGCTTTTTGGACACAAAAAAGGAGCCTATACCGATGCTAAGGAAGACAGGGCTGGAAGGTTTGAAGTAGCGGACAACGGCACCTTGTTTTTGGATGAAATAGGGAACCTAAGTATGCCACTTCAATCTAAATTACTCACTGTACTTCAAAAAAGAGAGGTGACCAGAATAGGAAGCAATAAATCCCTTCCGATAGATATTCGATTGATCTGCGCTACCAATATGCCTATACATGACATGATTTTAGAAAGCACTTTTCGTCAAGATTTGCTTTATAGAATCAATACGGTAGAAATATTTCTCCCTCCACTGAGAGACCGACAGGATGACATACCTATCTTGGCAGAGCACTTCCTGAAGGTTTATGCCAGTAAATACCGAAAGCAATTCAAAGGTTTAAAACACAGTGCCCATCAATTATTACAAAGGTACAGTTGGCCAGGAAATATCAGGGAACTCCAACATGCGATTGAGAGAGCGATCATCATGGCTGAGGGTGAGGAATTGGATAGCAGAGATTTCTTCTTCCTTTCGGCCAAACCTACGAATGACAAGATCAATACAAATTCTTTGAACCTTGATGAGGTGGAAAAGAACATGATTCAAAAGGCTATAGATAAAAATAGTGGCAATATTTCCAAGGCTGCAAAAGAATTAGGATTAACAAGGGCTTCACTTTATAGAAGGTTGGAAAAATATGGATTATAAAATCGGTTTACTGGGAAGGGTCTTTGTGCTTGCATTGAGTCTGTTTTTCCTGGCTTACATTATCACCAAGGATGCAGGTGCATTTGCTATTTCTTTGTTTTTCATTCTCACCTTCGTGCAATTGATTCTCCTGATAAGGTACGCAGAGAGCAGTTTCAAAAAAGTCAGGCAATTCCTCGATAACATCAAACAGAACAATTATTCTACCGTATATCCTGTAAAGTTTGATGGAACTGAAACAGATGATTTGCACATTGAATTCAATGCCATTCTAGCCAAACTTAAAGAAGACCAACTAGAGAAAGAAGCCAACTTCCAATATTTCCGCACTGTATTTCAACATCTTAGTATAGGCCTTATCACCTTTGAAGCAGATGGCAGTGTTCAGATTTTAAACACTGCAGCCAAGCGCATGCTGAACATAGATAAATTAAACCATATTCAAGAGATCTCGAAAATCAATAAGGAGCTGTACCAAGCCATAGACCATCTGAGAACAGGGGGAAGCGAACTTATCAAAATTGCGCATCCTGATGGAATTATGCAATTGTCCGTGTATGCCATTGAATTGGTATTAAGGGATGTTAAATTCAAGTTGGTATCCTTACAGAATATCCAAAGTGAACTTGAGGAGAAGGAAATGGAGGCCTGGCAAAACCTCATTCGTGTACTCACCCATGAAATAATGAATTCAATTGCTCCTATCTCCTCATTGGCAGCAACCATTAGTTCAGACCTTAAAAGTAAAATCAAAAGCAAAGGCTCTGTAGAACAAGAAGATTTGCAGGATTATCAAATGGGTATTTCCACCATAGAAAAAAGAAGTGAAGGGCTGATCAATTTTGTAAGCGATTTTAGAAGCCTTGCTCATGTGCCAACACCTAAGTTTACTGCAATAAAAATAAGAGAGCTATTTGACCGACTGGACATACTTTTTCAAAATCAGCTTGAAGAAAAGGAAATAAAATTCACCAAAGAGATCCTCCCCAATGATCTGCTGCTTTTTGCAGATTGTGCTTTGATAGAGCAGGTACTTATCAATTTGACTCAAAATGCCATTCATGCTGTAGAAGACACGGAGCTAAAAGAAATTAAACTAGGTGCCTTTATTGATGACAATGGCAAAATCATTATTGAAGTAAAGGATACTGGTAAAGGAATAGAGGAAGAAGCCATGAACAAGATTTTCATTCCATTTTTCACTACCAAGCAAAAAGGCTCAGGGATAGGCCTAAGTTTATCCAAGCAAATAATGCGTAGACACAAAGGTAACTTACAGGTAAAGTCGAAGGTAGGGGAAGGTACTGTCTTTAAATTAATCTTTAACGCCTGATTTTGCTTATTTTGCTACTCGATTAAATTCCTTCTTTCTAATGTTTGAGTTTTTCCATTAACATTTTCTTCACACCTACCCATAATACCTTCATTAAGGTAGCACTTATATAATAATCACTTCATTATCAGTTAATTTAAGCTAATTAAATTGCTTCCAAAACAATTCATTTTGGAAACAGATTTTAAAACAATTATTCTTTCTGACATCCACCTTGGAACCAAAGGCTCCAAAGCCAAAGAAGTGGTAAGGTTTTTAAAGCAATACAAATGCGAAAACCTGATTCTCAATGGAGACATTATAGATGGATGGCAACTTAAAAAATCAGGAAGCTGGAAGCGGAAGCACACCAGAGTATTCAATAGAATATTGAAAATGATTGATGGTAACAGCACCAAGGTGTTTTACCTGAGAGGCAATCATGATGATTTTTTGGATCAGATACTTCCCCTAGAGATTGGCAGACTTTCAATTCTCAAAGACATGGTCTATGAAAGTCATGGAAGAAGGTATTTCATTACTCATGGAGATGTATTTGACAATATTACCACCAACCTTCGCTGGATCGCTTACCTTGGAGATATTGGCTATACTTTTTTACTCTGGCTCAATACCCAAGTAAACCTTTATCGTCGCAAAAAAGGCCTTCCCTATTTTTCCCTTTCTCAATATGTGAAATCAAAGGTTAAATCTGCGGTTACTTATATAGATGATTTTGAAAAAGAGCTTTGCAAAATTGCCAAATCTAAAAATTGTGATGGTATTATCTGTGGCCACATCCACAAAGCCGAAATCAGAAGGATTGAGGGGATAGACTATTATAATTCTGGAGATTGGGTAGAAACCTTAAGCGCCTTGGCAGAAGACCATGAAGGCAACTGGCAACTTATCTATTATAACGAATTGGATTTTAGTCAAATTGACAAAAACAAGGTCGTGAAAATTAAAGAAATTCCGATCAACCAAGCCAAGAACTATTACTAAAGGCAAGAATGAAATTTTTATTTATCGTTCAGGGAGAGGGTCGGGGACACATGACACAGGCCCAGGTGCTAAGGGATGTGCTGGAAAAGCAAGGTCATAGCATAGTGGCCGTTATCTTGGGTAGCAGTAACAGACGGAAAGCACCCTCCTATTTTTTAGAGGATTTCCAATGCCCCATCTATCGATATCCAAGCCCTAACTTTATTACAGACAAGGCCAACAAATCAATTAAGCTAGGCGCTACAATTATAGAAAATTTAAAGAAGTCTCCCCGTTTCATAAGGAGTTTGAAGCAGATGGATGAGCAAATCAGGTTCTACCAACCTGATGGCATCGTTAACTTCTATGATATCCTGGGAGGTATCTACAATTTTATATACAAACCAAAAGCCAAATTTATTGCCATAGGCCACCAATACCTAATATATCACCCAGATTTCACCTTTGCTAAGAGGGGAAATGTCAATAGGTTTTTGTTTAAGCTAAATACAAAAATAACCTGCCATCATGCAGATATAAAAATAGCCTTATCCCTATGGCAATCTTCCAAAAACAGCCCAGACACCAAATTAAAGGTATGGCCTCCACTTGTTAAAAAGGTCATAAAGAACGCTCAAGTAAATAAAGGAGATTTTTACTTGGCCTATGTGGTGAATCCTGGATATGCCCAGGAATTGATTCAATCTGCTAAAGAAAATCCACAGTCAAAGATAGAAGCGTTTTGGGACAATACAGGTGTTAGAGATGGCTTTAAGGCATTACCCAACCTGACCTTCCATCAAATCGATGAAAAGCTATTTATTGAAAAAATGGCGGCATGTAAAGGCTTTCTTACCACTGCCGGTTTTGAGTCCATAGGAGAAGCAATGTTCTTGGGGAAACCCAGCCTTATGGTGCCAGTTAAAGGACAATACGAACAACAATGCAACGCACTGGATGCTGAGAAGGCTGGTGCAGGAAAAGCCAACAAGACTTTTGACCTAGGGGTATTGGATAAATACATGGAAAGCGCACAGCAAAATCAAAAAGGCGAGAACTTTAAAGCATGGCAAAGTTCACTGGAAGCCCTTGCTTTAGACATGTTGAATGAAATATTCTATAATAAGAAAGAAAAAGTTTATTAAGGCTATTAGGAAAAATAAGTCCAATAGCCATAGGATTTACGTCGCACCAAGTTCAATGTGTCATTTCTGGTTCTAAAACGGTTTTGATAAATCATGGCATGTCTATTATCTAATTCGGGGCTAAACAGCATTTTTCAGGCCTTTCATTCAATAAAAACCTTGTTGTTTGAAAAAAAAATAAAATACAAGTCAGAAATTTTGGCATAAAGAAATCTAAATAGGTTAAATTCGCTCTTTATTAATTTGGCGTTAGATACCCATGAATATAGAGTTAAAGCGATTGAAGGAAGACCGGGAAAAGACCCGGCATTGGAAAAAGTGGGGTCCTTACCTTACTGAAAGGCAATGGGGAACTGTTCGGGAAGATTATAGTCCAGATGGGTCAGCTTGGGAAAATGTAACCCACGACGACGCAAGAAGTAAGGCGTATCGTTGGGGAGAAGAAGGCATCGGAGGAATTAGCGACAACAAACAAAAACTATGCATTGCATGGGCTTTTTGGAATGGCAAGGATGAAATGATCAAAGAAAGGTTATTTGGCCTAACTGGAAATCAGGGGAACCATGGTGAAGATGTTAAGGAGTTGTACTATTACTTGGACTCCTCTCCCACACATAGCTACATGAAAATGCTCTACAAGTATCCACAGAGCAAATTCCCTTACAAAGAACTCCTTGATGAAAATCATAGAAGAGGAAAAGAAGATAAAGAATACGAGCTTTTAGATACTGGTGTCTTTGATAACAATGCCTATTTCGATATTTATTTGGAATATGCCAAAGAAGATATTGAAGACATTGTTTGTAAAGCCACCATACATAATAGAGGTTCTGAGGAAGCTACCATTTGTGTTATGCCTACCATTTGGTTTAGAAAAACCTGGTTTACAGGAGATGAACCATTTATCCCCACTTTAAGAAAAAATGGGGAAAATAAGATTAAAGCATTTTCTCCTAAATCAGGTAATTATAGCTTTATCTTTCAGGGAGAGCCTGAGTTGAAATTCTGTGACAATGAAACCAATAGAGAACGGTTATATCACATAGGCAATCAGAAAAAATACCTTAAGGATGCCATCAATGATTATGTCATTAATGGAGAAGTGGTTCACCTGAACCCAAATAATTCGGGAACAAAGTCCGCTGCTATTTACAATTTGACAATTCCAGGCGGAGGAAAGTCAGAAGTCATTTTCAGAATGCAAAAAATGCAAACTGAAAACCCAATTGAGCATGCTGAAGAAATACTAAAAAACCGGATTGAGGACACGGAAACCTTTTATGGAGTCCTACAAGGAAGAGTAAAAGACGATCAAATGCGTATGATCCAAAGACAAGCCTACGCAGGCATGCTATGGACCAAGCAATTCTATTATTATAATGTAGAGCGTTGGTTGGAAGGAGACTCAGGAAGATATCAGCCACCTCAGGAAAGGAAATCCGGAAGAAATAGCAATTGGCGCCATCTTCAGAATTACGATATAATCTCCATGCCAGACAAATGGGAATACCCATGGTATGCAGCCTGGGACCTGGCTTTCCATACCATCCCACTTGCCCGATTGGATCCGGATTTCGCAAAAGATCAATTGCTTGTATTGCTGAATGATTGGTACATGCATCCCAATGGGCAAATGCCTGCCTATGAATGGAATTTTAACGATGTCAACCCTCCTGTCCATGCCTGGGCTGTACAGCGGGTATATCAGATCGATAGAAAAAACAACGAAAATAAAGTTGGGGATCATGAATTCCTAGAGAGGGCATTTCACAAACTGCTATTAAATTTCACTTGGTGGGTTAACCAAAAAGATGAAGAAGGCAAGAATATTTTTGAGGGTGGATTCCTTGGACTTGACAATATAAGTGTATTTGACAGAAGCCATGTAGACAAGTTTTTCGGTAAGCTAGAACAAGCAGATGCCACCTCTTGGATGGCCATGTTTAGCCTCAATATGCTCAGAATCTCACTGGATCTCTGTGAATTCAACAAAGTTTACCAGCATACTGCCACTAAATTTCTGGAGCACTTTCTCAATATCGCTGGAGCCATGAGCAATATCTCAAAGGATAACATTAGCCTTTGGGACGATGAAGATAACTTCTTTTATGATGTGCTGCACCTTTCAGGGGAGGAACCCAAGCTTATGAAGGTAAAGTCCATTGTAGGCATTATTCCAATGTTTGCTGTGGAACCTATTCGGGAAGAATTATTTGATGATTTACCGGAATTTAAGAAGAGGCTGGATTTTTTCTTTAAAGAGAGACCAAAATTGGCCGCTCTTGTTTCAAACTGGATTCATCCGGGTAGAGATAAAAGGAGGCTTTTCTCATTATTAAGAGGCCATCGCATGAAAAGCATTCTCAATAAAATGCTTGATGAAAAGGAATTTCTGTCTGAATTTGGAATTAGATCACTTTCCAAAGACCATTTGGAACATCCTTACTCGGTACAAATCAACGGCAATAAATTTTCCATTAGGTATGCCCCAGGCGAATCCGAAACAACAATGTTTGGAGGGAATAGCAACTGGCGTGGTCCAATATGGTTTCCTATCAATTATTTGATAATTGAGTCCCTGAAAAAATTTGATTACTATTATGGAGGTACTTTCTCCATTGAGTACCCTACAGGATCAGGAAAATACATCACCTTGGATCTGATAGCTAAAGAATTATCCCTTAGGCTGATCAATATCTTTATGAAAGATAAAGACGGAAATCGCCCAATTTATGCAGATAATGAAAAAATGCAAAAAGACCCTCATTTCCAGGACCTAATTCTTTTTTACGAATATTTCCATGGAGACAATGGTCGGGGCTTAGGTGCCTCTCACCAAACAGGTTGGACTGGCTTGGTTGCCGAATTGATTCATAAATACCATAAAGAACAGGAATTTTATCCCAATGCTGCTACCGAATTTAGTTCCTAATAGATTAGAAGCCGGATGTGATGAGGTAGGCAGGGGTTGCCTTTGTGGGCCAGTGACTGCTGCTGCCGTTATCCTTCCGGAGGATTACGCCAACGAATGGATCAATGACTCCAAGAAACTTACAAAAGGCAACCGGGAAAAGCTCACAGAAGAAATAAAAGCCAATTCCTTGACTTGGGCCATTGCCAGTGCCACAGTTGAAGAAATCGACGAAATCAATATCTTAAACGCCTCCTTTCTGGCAATGAACAGGGCCATTGAGGCCTTAAAAATCAAACCTGAATTTTTGTTAATCGACGGCAACAGGTTCAATCCAATACATGACATACCCTATGAATGCATTATTAAGGGGGATGGAAAATATGCCAGCATAGCTGCTGCTTCCATTCTGGCAAAAACTTATAGAGATGACTTAATGGCCAATCTTGCAGTAGACTTCCCCGGATATGGTTGGGAGAAGAATGTTGGCTATCCCACCAAGTCCCATAGATTGGGGATTAAAGAATTTGGACCTACTCCTCACCATAGGCAATCATTCAAATTGCTACCCGAGTAAATCAGACTAGAACATTACTTAATGTCCCAGTCTAGAAAGCTTTTGGGAATATTTTCAACGATGTCAGAAGCCATGGTCCCCCTTCTCAGTGCCTTTCCTGCCAGTTCACCGGCATGTCCATGATGGAATACCCCACATATGGCTGCCTGTTTCATGGTATAACCTTGTCCTAAAAAAGAAGTAAGCATACCAGTAAGCACATCTCCTGATCCACCAGTAGCCATATAAACCGTTCCAGAATTATTGAAGACCTGGCTTCCATCAGGGAAGCTTAGCACACTGAAAGCTCCTTTTAAAACCAAGCTACAATTGTGTTTCATACAAAATTCTTTCGCCAATTCAATGCGTTGTAAGTGGTTGTCGGACTTCACCCCTGTCAGCCGCTCAAATTCTTTCAAATGTGGGGTGAGGATCACATTTGAATGCAATAAGTTGATCCAATCCCGCTTCTCACCTAAGATATTGATGGCATCAGCATCCACAACAGTGGGGCCAGCAAAGGATTTAAGGACTTTCCTAACAAGTTTTTGAGCATTTTCTCCTGTACCTAAGCCTGGACCAATCCCAATGGCATCTATTCCTGAAAACTCGAGGTTGGTATCAATGTCCCTCTCTAAAGAAGGGGGCAATACCATGGCCTCGGGAATGGAAGATTGAACAATATTTACTCCGCATCCTGGCACTTTGCAAAACACAAGCCCTGCCCCTGTACGCAAAGAAGCCTTTATGCTAAGGCAAATAGAACCCATTTTGCCATAGCTTCCTCCGATCAATACAATACGGCCGAAATCTCCTTTATGACTAAACGAATGGAATTTCTTATGATAACTTGAAAGAGATTCACCAGAGAAAAAACGATAGCTAGAAGAAAAAGAATCAAAGTGCTTAGGCTCCATTCCAATTTTTTTGATCACCAATTCACCTACATATTTGGCATGTTCTGGAAAAAGCAGCGACAACTTAGGAAATTGAAAACTAACCGTATGATCAGCATGAAACACCTCACCATCAGCCGGAGTATCCGAAGGAAGGCCAGAAGGCATATCAACGCTGATTTTTACACCTTGTTCCTTGTTAAGCTTTTGAACCAAGTCGAGGTACTCCCCTTCAAGTGCTCGGTTTATCCCTACGCCAAAAATGGCATCAATGGTGATTTCAGCGGATTTTAAGTCTCTCCAATTGCTTAGAGCTATGCTTCTTGGCAATTCTTTAAGGTTATTGATAAAATCAATTGACCCTTTTTCAGGATTACCTATTATCGCAACATTTATAACATAACCTTGTTCGGACAACAACCTGGCAATGGCCAGTCCATCCCCTCCATTATTTCCCGTACCACAGCAAATATTTATCTTGCAGCCTTTCTTGAAATGCGAAATAAACCATTGGCAAAATTTATTTGCCGCCCTTTCCATTAATTGATAGGAACTAATGCCCGATTCACGTACATACAATGCATCAAGCTCTTTTACTTGCTTTCCTAATAGTATTTTTTGCATAAAGTGCTAAAATAAAACTTACGATTTTTTAAGGCCAATTCAAGTGCTGGTGAAGAAAATCAAATACGCCCTTGTTTCGCGAAGCATGGCCCCCATTGAAATATTCGATGTTGGTATTGTCCCCTTTGCCAAACTGCGTGTATAGAGACCTGACTTTTTCGAATTCATAGGCCACCCATTCATCCGGCTGAACCAGGTCATGCCTGCCTCTTTCAACCATAAAAGGTCTGGGGAATATCAAATAAGCCATTTCCGCATAACTAAAGGTATTCCCCATGTTGAAATAAGGCATTTCCCATTCTATGGTATGCATAAAACTGTTATAAAAAGAGGTGTCGGCAACCTTCCTCGTCCAATCTCCAAAATCTGCTGAACACACGGAGAGGGCATAACCTTCCAGTATAGAGGGGATTCTCATGGCAGTTTCTCCACCGTAACTTTTCCCATAGAATGCGATACGGCTTTTGTCCACAAAGGGTAAGTCCCCCAAAAAAGCCAAGTATTGCTCATGTTGGGCCAAAACAAATGAAAACAGACTTTTCCCTATAGTATTGGCTTTTCTATCCAGCCAGCGATATCTGTCTTCACCTGAAAACAAACCATAGGGTACAAACACAACAAAGCCTTCTTCGGCCAGCCTTGCCGCCATATTATTATAACTCGTATGCCCTTCAATTACGATCTCAGGCACACCATTTCTCCCATGTTGGACCACTACAACCGGACGCTGCTCACCTTTGCTAATGTCCTTGGGTAGCAAGAGTATCCCTCCACCTCCAAATTCTGGAAAAACATCCAAGGCAATGGAATATCCTTTCCACTTTTCATTTTCATATACCTGAATACTGCTTGGATTTCCCGGCAATAAATCATCGGAAAAACTTCCGATCACTTCATCTTTAAAATATTCTCTGTACTTCTGGCTCTCTTTTTTAAATTGATCCGGTTTTTCATAAGGGTGATAGCTTTTGGTACTCCACTCTTTATTTGCCCAGTTGGGCATCACTTGATGCAGGTAAAACTCATTTCTGGTAGCTGGCGATAAGTGCATCAGCTGTTGAACGTAAGTTTCCATCCCATTTCTTATCCTAAGCTGTCTCTCCTTGGGGTTAAAGTCTTTTCTTTGATCAAATGGCTTATCACTGGAAAGGTCAAGGTTTTCCTCTATTCCCATAAAATCCACCAGAGCGTTGAGCCCATTCATTGATCCGAAAGCAATGGATGTTCTGTTTTTCCCTGTCACCAATAGCCTACTATCCCTGATGTTTTTCTCAATAAGGGATATTCGGTTAAATACTTCCTGCAAAGTCTTGAAATCTGTTTGTTTTAGGGCCCCTTTGTATCCTGAATAACTAAAGGGATCATACTCCTTAGGTTTCTGGGTAGGAAGGATGACTTCTTCCGGCAATTGGCTATGCTCAATCACCAGGCCTCTTGGCGCCACCATAGCGGCCAATTCAGCATCACCAAAATGAGTAGAAAAATCCCAGATATTTCTATAAATAGGCTCATCCCATTTCTCCTGTTGTTGACCAAAATAACCAGAGACAAGACTTGCGTCAATGTTTGTATCCAAAGCCGCAGCCACCAAGGCTATTAATCCTCCTTCGCCAAAACCTGCCAAACCAATTTTATCAGCCCCTTGCTCTTGCCAATATTGACTGATCGCCAACACTTGCTGCACCTCAAACCCAATCAGGTGTTTACCCATTTGAAAGGCCTGTCTATAGATCCATTCCCTAGCCGATTGGTCTTTTTCTAGCACTTCTCTATTGATCAAAGTAGGAACGATGACTTCAAAGCCATTTTCAGCCAAATGCCTGGCCATTTGAGATCCTTCTGCTATGTCCGGAGCCAGCCCTGCCAGTTGTTCGGGAATTTGATCTGCATCAGGCAAGACAATGAAATGCCCTTTTGGATTGACCTTAGGCTTAAGTAAAAGCCCCTCTCCAAACACTCCTTCGAGAACAGGCCACTTGATCTGGTAGATGGTGTATTTATTTGTTTCTGCTACTTCAACGGGATCCGAAACATTGGCTATTAATTCAATTTTATTAACTTTTACCGGTTGGGTTGCTATCCCTAAAATAGACCTTAATTTATCCCGCTTTTCTGATAGAAAGTGCTCTTTTTGTTCCTTTGAGGAGAATCCAATTGTCCAGTCCCGCATTCTTTCTGTATTGGCCTCTTCAATTTTCAAATCCACAAAACGGTGCGCGCCATCCAATAATTCTCTGGAAAAAGCTTCTTGGGAAACAGGGGCAATTCCCTCTCGCGTGCCTGGTAACACTTGAGGAAGGCTGTCGACCAGAGAAAAAACACTATAGAAAAGTAGTAGTGATAAATTTATCATAATGGGTCTTAGGAATAGCTAATAATTAAAAGGTAAAATAATAAATGACTGCTCCAAAAACTAATAATGAATTGATTTACAATCTTAAAACCCTCAGTAGGAATAGAAAATAATTAATACTTAGTTTAAATAATAAATATTAAGAACTATTTTTGCCCGATACAATTTCAATAGGGTGCATTGAAGGTTCTTGTTAAAAAAACTCCAATAACCACCCCCAATAAACCAAATTCATGCGCAAATCCTTTTATTTTTTCAATGCAATTTTCCTCTTTTCCACTTTGCATGCTTTTGGTCAATGTAGAATCATCAATAATTCAGACCCCTACGAACTTTTACTAAGTGAAGGCCTTAGCCCCACATTTGAGTTTAATATCCCTGAAGGCGTCACTGTGACCTCCATTAAGGTGTCTATAGAAAATTACAGCCATAGTCCAGAGTATTCTCGATCTGGAATCAGGTCATATAAAGACATAAGTTCCAGCTCCTTCAAAGAGGATGTTATCATTGAGGTTTTAAAAACACCAATAACAGGGCCGTCTATTCAGGACATACAAATAGAAAGCGGTTTATACGATGAATGTGGAATTATTGGGGACTTTGTGAAATTTGACTGGAAGGTAAGCATAGAAGCTACCGGAACCGATGGGCCCTTAATAAATTTTTCCGATCCTTTATCAGATTACTTATCAAAGCCTGATCACTTGGGAAGTGTGTACAATGGTACAAACTATGTTCAAGGAAACATAGATCTAATAAGATCAACCCGGGGTGAAGAAATTGTGGCTTATCCTGACATGGATTGGGATGGCTATGGGGATGCCAGTGCTGAACCTGTTTTAATTTGTGATGAATTCTGCTTCGATTATGCAACCAATAACCTTGATTGTGATGATTTCAGGGAAAATGTAAACCCAGATCAAGCGGAAATCCCTTACAATGGCATAGATGACGATTGTGATCCAAATACACTAGACGATGACCTGGATAAAGATGGCTTTAATGCGGAAGAAGATTGTGACGATAACAATCCCAACATAAACCCAGACCAAACGGAAATCCCATACAATGGATTAGAGGATGACTGTGATCCAAATACTTTAGATGATGACCTGGATGAAGATGGCTTTATTGCAGCAAATGATTGTGACGATACCAATCCGAACATAAATCCAGATCAAACGGAAATCCCATACAATGGAATAGATGATGATTGCAACCCAAATACTTTAGATGATGACCTGGACGAAGATGGCTTTATTGCAGCAAATGATTGTGACGATTACAATCCAAACATAAACCCAGACCAAACGGAAATCCCTTACAATGGAATAGATGATGATTGCAACCCAAATACTTTAGATGATGACCTGGACGAAGATGGCTTTATTGCAGCAAATGATTGTGACGATTACAATCCAAACATAAACCCAGACCAAACGGAAATCCCTTACAATGGAATAGATGATGATTGCAACCCAAATACTTTAGATGATGATTTGGATGAAGATGGTTTTATTGCAGCAAAGGATTGTGACGATACCAATCCGAACATAAATCCAGATCAAATGGAAATCCCTTACAATGGGATAGACGACGATTGCGATCCAAATACTTTAGATGATGACCTGGATAAAGATGGCTTTATCGCAACAAATGATTGTGATGACTCCAATCCAAACATAAACCCAGACCAGACTGAAATTCCGTACAATGGGATAGATGATGACTGTAATCCAGAAACCCTAGACGATGATCTGGATGAAGATGGTTTTCTTAAAGAGAATGATTGTGATGATGAAAACCCTGGTATCAACCCTGGCCAAATAGACATTCCAAACAATAACATAGATGAAAATTGTGATGGTTCAGACTTGATTGTAACCTCTCTTGAAGATTCGACTCATCCCATCAAAGTATTCCCAAATCCTACCGCTAGATTCATAGAAATTGGCGGGGAAAATGGTGGTACTTATTTAATACAACTGTTTGACACCTCCGGAAAGCTTATTCTATCCACTGCCAATTCCAATAGAATAGACTTGATCGGGCTTGCAAATGGCAGCTATATAATTAAGGTTCACAAAGCATTTGGTAAACCCCTTGTCAAGAAGATTATAGTGGAAAAATAAACCTGGTACAAATGATTCTTCCCTGTATAGATTATTACGGGTTTAAGTAATCCTCCTTCCATTTCCAAGGATAAAGTAAATGTTGGCTGCTATTTTCCTAAAAGAGTCGGCGTTTCTGATGACATGGTTATGAAATCATGATGGTATAGGCATTTTTCATTGCGCCTATACCATAATGAATCGCATCATTAGATTTTTAAACAATCAAAATGCCATGAATATGATTCGGCATGATGATAATATTGCCCACTACCACAAATGGGCAATGAAAGGATATTCCCGACCAAATTTGTTCGGCACAGGTACCTAATGGATTCAATCGCATTTTTTCATACGAAATGGTATCAAAACACCTTCATGCTCTTTGGTGTCTTTTTTTGTGTAACAGGAATCGTATTTTTTTTGATGTTAACTTACATTTAACATTTAAAAATGGCCCAAATCAACTGGTTTTCAGTCATTAATTAGAAAGCAGGTTTATGACATAAAAACCACCAACCATTGGCCTGCTTTTAAAATTAGTAATAATGAAATCTTGAATATGAAAATCAACCTATACAAAAATACAGCCTGGGTTTTTGCCCTACTCTTAATCGTCTTTGCTTGTTCTGAAACCAAAAAACAACAGCACAGTACATCCAAAGAACTTATCAGCAAAAAGGTCTCCGAGCTTTACAATACGAGGTCGGTTGAAGAACTCCATGCCCTTACTTATGAGGAAGCATTTGGCTTGTTTACCGAAGAAGAGCTTGAAACACTTGCCAGTGCTCATTGGACCTTTAATGTAAATGTACCTGTGGTAGTATCTGTAATCAGAAGCAAAAAGCAAGAAAGGCTACCCTTTTGGCTCAAGGAAAGTGGCTTTGTGAAAACCGAAATGACCATGCACAACGAAATGACGGATTATGAGGTATGGCAAAAGAATTTTGACAAAGGCCAGGTTGGACTAGGTATCAATGGATTGGAAAACTACAGTTACCATTATTTCGTAAGTGTAGCCCCTCAGAATGAAAGTGAGGAATTGACCATCAGTGATATTTATCCGGAAACTGATTTCATCGGCACCATGGATGACGGGGCATTTGTTTACGGGGACTGGGATGAACTGGTATTATTTGAGGTCCCCGAGGCATTAAAAGGACAGCAAATGTTAACGACTGTACGTGGAAGAGGGACCGAATCTCAATTGGTCAATGCTTTTAGAACCACCAAGTTTCCATCTTCAGAAAAGGCAGATCAAATCATGTTGACCTGGAGTGCTGATCCCACCACAACAATGGACATTCAATGGAGAACAGCTAGCTCCATAGATTCAGGCAAAGTAAGCTACCGGAAAAAAGGAGCTGAAGAGACCCTAACCGTAAAGGCTGAAAAATACGAAATGGAAGACCTAAGGCTTGCCAATGATCGCTATGTCAATCGCTTTACTGCTCAATTGGAAAAACTGGAAGCAGGAACAACCTATGAGTACAAAATAAGTACCCAAAACAACTGGCCGGCAACTCAAACTTTTACCACCCAATCCAATGACGACAGCTTTTCTTTTATCTGGTATGGCGATACTCATTTTTCTCCCATTTGGGGAAAATTAGCGAATCAGGCCTTTCAAAAACATCCGGAGGCAGCTTTTCACGCCATTGCAGGTGACCTGGTAAGTGATGGCCTGCATAGAGATCAATGGGATGAACTCTTCGAATACTCTAAGGACCTCATTTCTCAGCGACCATTTATGAATGTATTAGGGAACCATGACAACCGCATGGGGCTTGGGGCAGAGATGTACAGACAACTTTTCAGCTATCCAGCCAATGGGCCTAAGGACCTCCCTACTGAGCACACCTATGCCTTCAATTATAAAAACGCTTTGTTTCTAATGATTGATGCCACCTCAAAGGATGAGCTGCAAACCCAATGGATCGAGCAACAATTGAGTGAATCCAAGGCCACATGGAAATTTGCCATGTTCCACTTCCCTCCTTACAACTGGGAGGAGCCCTACCCTAACATTCAGAAAGAGTGGATCCCTTTATTTGACAAGTACCATGTTGACATGGTGTTTTCCGGACACATCCATTATTACATGCGTTCCAATCCCATGAAGGATGGCAAAGTCGTTGCTGACGCCAAGGATGGCACCACCTATATGATTTCCATAGGTATTCCTAGTGATCTAAGAGGCATAGGAGACGAGCCTTATGCTGAAGTCAGGTATGAGCAAGGCCCATTTTATCAGGTGCTAGACATTGACGGCAACAGCCTTACCTACACCGCCAAAGATTCCAGTGAAAATGTGATCGATGAGTTGAGGTTGGTTAAATAATATTAAGAATTAAGGGTTAATGGCTTCAAAAGGCTCAGCCACCGGTAATCATAAGATTTGATTAATAAACGGTAGTACATTTTTCGAGCCTCTTGAGAAGTGCAATCCTTGAAATAATTTGTTCTTGTCATATTAAGTTAAATTAAACCTGCAATTCTGAGTAATTAAAATCCAATACTGGTATATCAAGCAGTCGCCCTCCCTCTGTCAATCTCTTGATAAGTTTAATGTCTGCTTGGCTTAAGCTTTCTTGAAGGTTGGCGGAGTGCTGGGATAATGGAGTTTCCTGCGGCAAAAACAACCTTAGATCAATAATCTTGGCACCAACCCACCAGTGGATCCGTCAAAAATTCCCAAAACACAATTACTTCGATTCATCACGATAATTTTAAACTGCGTAATAGATTCCACTCTGTTTTTATCCCAAATTTCAAGAAAAACTAGGGACTGATAAGGTGTATTGCCAGAGGTAAAGTTACGGAGAATAAAAACACAGCAATTGACGTGGATGAATATGAGTCTTTCGAACAGTTCCCTCATCTCATTCAAAGCCTGAAAACACTGATTTTGCCCATGTACCGAAAGTACCGTGTGAATTAAAAAATGGAGAGAATAAAATAATGCGGTTAAACTATTGTTTTCTTAAATACATATGTAATGCAATTCCCAGATCTGTTAACCCATAATCAGTGTGGGATAGGGATTCCGCTTTAAATAAAATATTACGTTGTAATAATTGTGTAATATGTGATGATTTAGAATTAAGATCAGGGTCATTTGATCTTTTAGCAATAAATTCAATAGTGTTTTTTAGGTCTTGCTTTGAAATTTCTATAGTGTCTAGAATATTTTCAATTTCTTTGTCATAACTGTATCCTGATGAAGGGATATTGTTTACAAAAACCATTTTTAGCTCGTAAACCGAGTAAAAGTCATTTCTTATTTCTTCAAAATTTTGAGGAGTTAATTTTAATGTGAGCTTAATCTTTTCCTCTGCCAATTTTAATACAGAATTAGAAAATTTCGAAAATTCGCCTATTACATAACTTGCTCCATCATATTTTCTTTCATATTCGCCTATTTTGGAGGTAAAATACTTTTCTTCTTTATTCATAACCTGTATCCGAGAAGATAAATCTTCTTTTTCTTTTCTAGCCGTCTCCAAATCAGAATTTACTAGAGATAATTTTGAACGTAAATCCGCAATATCGTTGCTACCCGTTTTGGCTAAATTAAGTTCAGCTTTCTTTCTTGCTAGTTCAATTCTATCCGTGTAAGAAGTTTTTTTATATTCATAATTATCTGTTCGGTTATTTTTATGAATTTCTGAGAACCAAGAATACAACTGTTTCCTAACATAAGGTAATCCAAAAGTGTAGACAATAGCAATAATGAGAGGACAAATCAGGGTCGTATAAATGTTGGAATAATATATTGAAACATGATTTATCCTTAATTCAATAGGTTCTTCAGAGAACAGTATTATAAACAGGGGTTTCCAATTTAAAATCAACCAAGAAAAAATAAAGGAATTGAAAACTGGAAATTTTAACCTATCTACGCCTGATTTAATTAAGCCTTTTATAAAATTTACTAATTCTTCCATAATTATATTAAAAAACTAAATTAACAATATTTATTTGTTTTATTTCACAAATCTAAACGGTTTACTTCCCTTAATTCATCCTTCCCTCCTGTATATTAATTACCTTAAATAAAATTCACCAGTCTCGGATGGTTATTCCTTGTATGCACATATGGCTTCGACAGGCTCAGCCACCGGTATAATACCAAAATAAGTTAATGATTTGGCTAAAGCCACAGAAACGAGAAATCATTTAAATCCCTCAGCTAAAGCTGAGGGCTATTGAGAAACGTATCTATAGTATTTTTGCCAGAATTTGGGCTGAAGTAATCGATCAAAGAAAACAGCTCAATAGGAATGGGCTTCAGCCTATTTATTAAAGCATTACCCTATCATCCGGATTTAGCCGAAATTTAGAGAAGGAGAGTCTTTTATTATTGTAAGGTTTATTGAGGCTTCTTCTGGGGATCTTGCCTTGAGTCAAAGAATGTCAATAGAATAATTTGATCATTTTTCAGCCGATAAAAGACCCGCGTTTGCTTAGTGATTTGAAAACCTCTTATTTTTTTCTCTGGTATCTCTAGTGTCCCAATTTCCGGAAACTCATAAAGTAGCCTAGTAAAGTCTTTCGTTTTTGTTATGAATGAACGTCTTGCAGTTGAACCAAATTTAAGTTCAATGTATTCCAATATTTCACCAAACCTCTTTCGTGCTTTTTTAGTCCAAACAATTTTCATTTAAGCTCATTCCAAATGTCTTTATCGTTAATGAGATTTGCCTTATCCTCCGATTCTTCGTAAGCCTGAAGCACTTCTTTTTTTTGTTCGTCTGTCAATTCTTTCCACAGCAGTCCATTTTCTGCGCTTTTACGCTTTTCAAGAAATCTGGAAATAGCACGTAGCAACTGTTCATCCTCAATACTATCGATTATTTTATGCAGATTCGATTTCAATTCAATTGTCCCCATAATCGTTTAATTTTCAGCACTAATTTAGTGTTTTTTTAGAATTATTATCTCAATTTTTTGAATGTTGATCTGGTCTAAGTTTAGCGAAATGTAATTTGGAGCTAAAATGCCTAGAGAGGCCAACTTCGACAGGCTCAGCCGCCGGTGCCAAATATAAAAAATTAGGCATAAAAAAAGCCGAGATTGCTCTCGGCTAATTTGTGGGCCCACCTGGGCTCGAACCAGGGACTTTCTGATTATGAGTCAGATACTCTAACCAGCTGAGTTATAGGCCCCACTTTTATTAAGAAAATCTACTCCTTCCATTCAACCACAAATAAAAAGAAGTAAATAACCAAGTCCAACTGTATTTCAAATTAGAGAAGGCTCCCTAACCAAGATTAGAAGTCTTTTGAACCTTTTACCTTGCTTTTGGGAATGCAATGTTACATATTTGATTTTAAAATCACAACAAAAATTGTAATGAAAAACCTGCAAGAAATTGAATTTTTAATTTTTGATTTAGGGAATGTTATCTATGACATTGATTACCAAAGGACTTTTGAAAAAATAAATAGTCGCTTGCCAGAAAAACAACATCACCTAATTAAAGAATTTATGGTCTCTCCTGTTCACTTTGATCTTGAAACAGGAAAATCCGACGAAAATACCTTCAGAGATGGGGTAAGAAAATTTTTCTCGACCGACTGGGAAGACGAATGGATTGATGATGCCTGGAACAGTATCCTTGTAGACATCCCAGAGGAAAGGCTGGACCTACTTATGGAACTGAAGAAACAATACCCCCTCTTCATGCTTAGCAATACCAACAGCATCCACTTTAAAGTGGTAGAAGAAACTTTTAAGCAAAAATTGCCTGAAGGCACCTGGCCTGATCTTTTTGACCATATGTTTTTAAGCCAGGAAATGGGATTGCGTAAGCCTGATGAAGCCATCTACAAAGAGGTCATCGATGGAATAGGTGCTGCTCCGGAAAAATGTTTGTTTTTTGATGACCTCAAAGAGAACCTTTTGGGTGCGAATAAAGTTGGCATACAAACATATCATATTGACCACCCAAAAGCGTTAATCAATTTTTTCCAAAATGTATAGTACCAAAGAATACCTTAAGCACGGTACCCTTTTCTTTTTAACGATTATAGCCACTACCCTAGCGGGGGGAGAATGGTTGTATGGCAGAAGTATACTTTCCGACGAACTACCGCTTACATGGGAGTATTTCGTGCTCTCCCTGCAATTCTCCCTGCCCTTCATCGGCATTCTATTGATTCATGAGTTGGGGCACCTGTTTACTTCCATTTACCATAAGGTAAGGTCTTCCCTACCTTATTTTATCCCTGCATGGTTGGGCTTTTTGGGATCTCCGTCCATAGGAACCTTTGGCGCAATTATTCAAATGAAGGGAATAATTAGTAGCAGGAAAAAATTCTTTGATATAGGCGTTGCGGGCCCACTCGCTGGTTTTGTGGTTGCTTTTGCTGTTTTGATATATGGGTTCACACAATTGCCTGAAGCTGACTACATCTATGAAATCCACCCGGAATATGCAGATCCAAATTATGTCCTGAGCGAAGATGAAGAAGTGATGGACTTTGAATTGGGCTATAATCTATTGTTCTGGACCATGGAAAAAACCCTAGCAGATCCTGAGCGGATGCCGGCCATGTCTGAGATCATCCATTACCCCTTCCTTTTTGCGGGGTACCTGGCTTTGTTCTTTACAGCCATAAACTTATTGCCCATTGGACAGTTGGATGGAGGACATGTGGTATTTGGGCTGTTTCCCAAACACCACAAAATAATATCACTAGTAGTATATACCGTGTTTTTATTTTACGCCGGCCTTGGCATTATCAGTCCTTTTGAGGACTTGAATTACCTGGCCCTGGCTTTGCCTCTTTATGTCGGCTTCTTGTACATCTGCTATAGAAAATCAGGCCTTTCTAACACCAACAAATGGATCATGGCGCTTGGAATAGCGGCTATACAATACAGCTTGGTAAGTATCTCACCATATATCCAAGGTTATACTGGCTGGCTCTTCTTTGCTTTTCTGGTAGGAAGGATTCTGGGCATCAATCACCCAGAGGTAATGGATGGCACAAAACTAGATCAAAAACGTAAAATTCTAGGTTGGTTGGCCATCATTTTGTTTATCCTTTGCTTTACTCCTGAACCGTTCGTTTTTGAATAAAGGAAAATCTAAATGCTATTCGTCTTCTTCTAAAGCCCTGTAGGCCAATATTCCTCCTAAGACATTTCTGACTTTGGTATAACCTTTACTTTCTAAGAATACTTTTGCATTCCCACTTCTTGCTCCAGATCGGCAATGCACGATGATCTCTTCATCTTTATGCTTTTCTATTTCGGAAAGTTTATTAGGAAGTTGAGCCAAAGGAATATTAATGGCACCAAGATTGTCATCCTCATATTCGTACGTTTCTCTGACATCTAAAAAGACAAACTGTTCTTTTTTGTCTAACCTTGATTTTAATTCTTCTACTTCTATGTCTTTCATGGCTTATTTAACAATAATTCTTCTCGTGATGGGCTGTCCATTTTTTACCATTTTAATCAGGTACATCCCCTTTTGACTTTCTGTAAAATTAAGCATTTTACCTTCTTTATCCACTTCTTGGGGTATATTTATCAGCCTGCCCTGGAAATCGAACACCATTAAGTCATCCACCTCACCCCTGATAAATAACCTTTCAGTTACTGGATTTGGGTAAAACGATAACTCCTCATCAGGCAAATCAACTTCCTCTACAACAGGGTCCAAGCTAAGGTGTGCCCGCATCATTAAATTCCCCTTTACATGCTCATTTTGCTGCCATGAACCATGCACATTATAGAAAATCTTATCTCCTGTATCTCCACTTTTATCCAAGCCCACATACAGGTAATCATTTGAAAACTGGGTGAAACCAATAAAAAAATGATCCTTTACCATGATATTGGTATCTAATGGGAAATAAGAAAAATTACCCAATCCAGCATCAGCAGGGATCAATACTTCTCCTTGGTACAAAGGCGCATTGGAAATTGAATCCCAAACCATTAATTCTATCGCACTGTTTCTTTGAGTAGCATTCGCGAATTGTATGCTAAGCCCCGAAAGGTAAGAAGGGGTAGATAGTTCGTAAGACAAGGCCAACATTCCACCTCTTTGATTGATGCCTGCTGCATAATCCGCAGAACCATTATCATAGGCATAAAAATCCCTAAAGGGAATTACTATCCTGCTGCTATCATTGGCACGAAAATCCACATTGAAATTTTGGGATTCTCCCTCCAATTCTTCCAAATAAGTATCCCCCGCCCTAAGGTACATTAGTACTTCCACATCCATTGGTTCGTCGATTAAACCAATTAAGGAGGTTCCTTTGACATCACTGCTCGTGAAAGTCCTGCGTTCCAAAGCCTGAGGCACTGGATTAAAAGGGGTATTGTCATTGGGCTTTTCCAAAAGCTCACCCGTCGCTTTGTTAGTAAGGCTAACTGTATACTCTATGGCCCTAAACCTATTGGTCAGGTTATTGAATTCGTTGCTAATTGGGGTAGTTATTTTTTCTTGATCAAGCTCAAAATAAGGAATGGCAAAATAGGGCGCAAAAGGACTGCTTGGCAATTGGGTCAGCGCCCTGTCAGCAGGATACCGATCGGTGGCATCCCTTCCCTTATTCAAATAAATATAATCCAACACCCATGTATCAAATGGTCCGGAAAGCCTTCCCGATTGCTGAAATTTAAACTGAAATGCTTCATAATGAAATTGCTCAGCTACAGGTAACAATACCTGCACAAACTGGTCTGATGCCACATCATCTCCTCCCTCTTGGCTCCATACCAACACCCATTTACCTTCGGAATCTAAAAAATAAAGCTCTAGTGCATCGGAATCATCCGGACGTTCTCCTTTTCCACCAGCTTGCCAATAAAAACTGAGGTAAACGTCATTAGTAGCTGAAGTTTGAGACAGGTCAATGGGAATGGAGGTCAATTGATCCCCTTCCCCCTGTTCTAGCCGTGTAGTTGAATAGGCTTGGCCATTATTATCTACCCCGTCCAATACAGCTACACCTAAGGATGGAGGGGCAAGGCCTAGTGTAAAAGAAGTTTTGACACCTTGGGTCTCCCAAAGCAAGGGAGACAATTGACCGGAGGAAAAATCATCCCAAAAAGGGAGCTGTAAGGTCTCCGCAGCGGTTCTTTGATTATTTAATGAAATAGAATTATTATCAGAAGGAAGTGAAGCAATCGGTAACTGCCGAAATTGAGCAATACAGTCGGTAGCGGAAGAGAAACCAACTAGCAAAACAGCTATCAGAACCGAATACCTAATCCTATTCATTAAAAGTTGTTTCTTGTCCAAGTTTAGAAACCCAGATGTCTACCCTTTCTCCTGTTTGCATCATTAATCCTGCAGGAGGAAGTTGCTTAACTACCGTTCCTTTGGGAACAGTATCCGTTTCTACATAATTGACATTGCCCATGCTTAAGCCCGATCCAAGAATCAAGAACTCCGCCTCTTGGTCATCCATGCCTATGATATTGGGCATATCGAGATTTTGATTACCAAAACCATCTCCTACCACCAAATCGATTTGGGAACCTTTAGGAATTTCTAAACCTTCTTTGATATCTCTACCTCTGTATTTTTGGTGCAATACGGCATTGTGACCTATATCTGGTACGTATACAATGTCTCCTCTCACAAGTCCAAAATTGGCTAAAATTTCCTGAGCATTTTTCAAAGGGGTATGAACCAAATTAGGCATCCTGATCAGGGGTGCATTTTTCGCATTGAGTGTGACATAGATTTTTCTGTCTTGCTTTACTTTGGCTCCCGGCTTTGGGTTTTGCTTCAGTACTTCCAATGGCTTGGCATCCGCCACAAAGCCACTGTCTAAAGTAACCACCATTACCAGATTTCTACCCTCAAGATACCCTTGCACTTCATCATAATGAAACCCTTCTAAATCAGGAACAGTGACGGACTCACCATGATGGGTATAATCAGGCAAATAAATTTCAAAAAAAACAAATAATAGCCCAAAAGTTAAGGCCAATATTATTGATAGGTGAATACCTACTTTTTTAATACCTACTTTAAAATCACTCATATTATTTCTATTGCAAGATTTGATCCAATTTTAAGGATGAAAACCTTTTTTCTCTTGAATTCTAATGCAAATTAATGCTATAATTTAAAACTGGTAAATAACCAATAAGATTTTTCTGAAAGAACGGTCAATTGTGGCTTTTGGTATTAGTACACAACCAACTTCTTGGTCAACATAAAGTTTTCTCCTGTTATTTTAACTACAAATAAACCAGTTCCCAAGTGCATTTTCCCAAAGGTATAGGTTTGATTTAAGGTATTTGGAAAACTCACTTCGTAAGCTTTTTGACCAGCTAAACTGAAAAACTCAATTTTCACATCTTGGTAGTTCTCCAAATTAAAGGAAATATGGAAGTTATCAATCGCTGGGTTAGGGTAAACAAGAGATTGATTTAGCTCAGGAACCACCGGATCCGGATCATCTGATAAATACAAAGAAATATTGTCCAGAAGCAATAATGCATCTGAATCATTAAGGTTATTCACTTTAAAATACAGCCTTACTTTTTCTTCTCTGGCGAAGTCATTGAGGTTTACAAAGGTTCCTAAGGTCGGATCATCTGATGCGTCGATGTCTTTGTTAAGAGCCTCTCCTGACATTTCCCAAAGTGATTGTCCGGTCTGCCCACCATCTTTACTTACAATAAGCGAAAAGCTAGTCTGGCTTCCAGATGAAAAACCAGTACCTCCCCAGTCAAAAAACAATCCTGCCTTTCCGGTTTCGGCTAAAGAAAATTCTGGAGATACCAACCAATAACTGTTGTTTGATACCATGTCATCCAAAACCATTTGATTGCTGCTATTTCCTCCGGAAGAAGGATTCAACTGCCAGGAGCTAAAATCATTTTCAGGATTTATGGAAATCCAATCACCTAAGCCCGAATCAAAATCCTGACGCCAGGGAACCAAAATCTGTGAATCATCTTGGATAAAATAACTTGTCAATTCGTCTCCTGCACCAAAATTTTGATCAAAATTAGGTGATGAAACCTGGTAAACAACTTCATTCAATCCAGGATCGAAGCCATTGGCAAGATCAACGGATGTACTCGCATTAGCGTCCAGGGTAATCGCATTAAATAAGGAGGATTCATTCACAAGACCATTGATGCTGTTGCTTACATAAAAGCTTGATACAGGAAGGTTTCCAGTATTATCTATACTTAGTTTATCCAATATTTGGTCTCCATTGACTACCGGTAATGGTTGGGTCACTTCATTAATTCCCAACTGATAACGGTAAGTCTCCTCAGTATTGATGGCTATATTTTTAAGGTAAATATTGTTACCATAGCCATTTATGGATACAAAAGCTATCCTGACATTATCCTGACCTGCATAAGCACTAAGGTTCACCAGTTCCTTTCTAAACTGCTCTTCGGAAGAAGGAAAAAACTCGTTTAGAGAACCTCCCAGGGTAGCCAAAGTTGCTCCTGATTTATTATAAGGTGCAGTGAGCAAATTGAAAGTATTGCCACAATCCGTGGAAACAGCCACGATTAATGTTTCAGTAAAAGCACTATTGGAAAAAGGAGAATATGCCAAATCAAATGACAACTGAGGATTTGGTATTCCTGAAAGGTCAAAAACCGGACTTACTAAATAATCCAATTCACCCTGTCCATTATAATCAAACCCATTGAGCAGGAAGGCCTCCTGCCTAGCGTTATCAAGCTGAAGGTTGACAGGCGTCCAGGTAAATCCCTGGTCTCCATTAATGTACTCCCAACCGGAAGCCTCCGCATGACCAGGATAGGCATAAGGTAGTGTTTGTGATACCGGTAAAGCTGTAGTTACCGAACGCCTATTATTAGAGGTATCATCATCTTCAAAGCCATTTACCAGTAAAACTTCTGCGGTAAATACTGTACTTTCAGCATTCAGGGTAACGACATCAAATTCCAACTCTAATGTTTCTCCTGGAGTTATAGAAACATCAAAGTCTTTGGTTTCCAGCTCAAGGCCATTTGCTTTTATACTCGCCCTGACTTTATTCACTGGGTCTTTACCTTTGTTCACCACTTCGATAATCGGAGTGAATGAATAATCACATATATAGACTGAAGGCGATACTATTTCTAGTAATTCAATATCACTGTCAAACAATTGTGGTTCAAAAAGGGCACGACTTGTAGGCAAAGAAGCCCTTCTTGGACTAAAGTTTAGAATTACATCCATCCTCTCTACCTGACCTTCAGTAAACAGGCTCATGCATCGATCAGGAGTATAGTCCATAAAATTCTCTACCATATCCCTGGAATCACAAGTGAACCGAGGGGTTACGATACAAGTGTTGTTGGATTGACTTTGCAGGGGGGTGTCTGTCACATAATCATCCACTTCACATCCACCATCTCCCCAAATATGTCTAAGACCAAAAAAATGCCCCATCTCATGCGTGGCCGTTCTTCCTCTTGAATTTTGAACGGCAGTGCCTATGCTTCCAAAATAATTATAATCAATGGTGACTCCGTCTGTTTCTGGTGTTGGGGAAGGGTTATTTAAACCTTCCAATTCATTGGAAACAGGAAACCCTGCAAAACCAATAGTAGGAGGTGTAAGTGGCAACACCCAGATATTAATGTATTCCTCTGGATCCCAGGATGCCAACTGCCCTATTAAGGCGGCATCATTCAATCCATAAGTTTCTTTCGGCCCAAGGACCCTGTTTATTCCACTGGAAGACATTCCCTGTGGGTCTTGCTTTGCCAATACAAATTCAATTCCGGCATTGGCGGCTACATCTAAAAACTCACTAGGTGTATTGGCAGCAAAATCTGGATTTTGCATTTGAAAGTCTTCATTAAGTATTCTTATTTGATCCAGGATTTGAGCTTCAGAGATATTAGCACCCACACCGATGGCTTCTCCATGATGGATTACATGAACTACAACTGGTAATCTCCTTATTTCGTTGGCAAGTGTCCGGTTTCCCTGAGCATTTTGCTTCATTTCTACCCCTTTGGTATCAACCCAACTTTCAAAATATTGTCGGGTGCCAAAATAGCCCATTGCCTGGGCTTGCTTTTTTTCAAAAAAAACTGTTCCACATTGGTCTATGGAATTGTCAACATCAGCAGTGGGCGTTGCTCCTTGACCAATTGAAAGCTGAATACTGCTTAAAAAAAGAAATAGCACTGATACCAAATTAAGTATCAGTGCATTGTATTTATTAACCATAGATTAAATGATAAGTCAGGCTACTTCTACATTTACAGCTTCTACCCTAATAATTTCAGGAATAGCCTTTTTTATTGCTTCTTCAACCCCAGCTTTAAGCGTCATTGTAGACATGGGGCATGAACTGCATGTTCCCAATAGTTCTAACTGAAGGACCATGTCTTCAGTAAGCCCTACAATTCTCACATTACCACCATCAGCCTCCAAATAGGGCCTAATGGTATCCAGAGCCACTTCGATTTCATCCTTGTATTGATCCAACATTGTCTTTAACCTTTAACCTGTACAACTTCTGTTTTGCTTGCACCAGCATTTCTGATCGCTACTTGCCTGGCTACGCCCTCTGCAAAATTACCGAAAGCTTCTGCCATAATCCCTTCCTTCATCACTGCGGGATAACCACTGTCTCCACTTTCTCTTATCCCTTGTACCAGAGGTATCTCTCCCAAGTAAGTAACGTCGTATTTTTCAGAAAGTTTGCGACCGCCTCCTTGACCAAATATATAATACTTATTATCAGGCAATTCAGCAGGTGTAAAGTAAGCCATATTTTCTACAACTCCTAAAATTGGCACATTGATCTGTGGCTGCTGAAACATGGTCAAGGCTTTAGTAGCATCGGCCAATGCAACCTTCTGAGGAGTAGTCACTATAACGGCTCCTGTCACTGGTAAGGTTTGAACCATAGTAAGGTGAATATCTGAAGTCCCAGGAGGTAAATCTATCAACAAATAATCCAACTCACCCCAATCCACGTCTCCAATAAACTGTTTTAGGGCAGAGCTTGCCATAGGGCCTCTCCAAACTACTGCATTTTCAGCAGGTGTTAAAAAGCCTATTGACATCAATTTTACACCATATTGCTCAATAGGAACTATTATGTTTTTTCCATCTACTTGTTTTATGGCAGGTTGCTCACCTTCTACATTAAACATGGTAGGTACTGAAGGACCAGAAATATCTGCATCAATCAAACCCACCTTTGCTCCTGACTTAGCCAAGGCCACGGCCAAATTTGAAGAACAAGTACTCTTACCTACCCCACCCTTTCCGGAGGCTATGGCAATAATATTTTTAACGTTCGGAAGCATTACTGCATCGTTACGAATGGTGGTTACATTTGAAGTCATCAATATTTGCGCCTCAAGTTCCTCACCGAAGGCCTTTTTTATTGCTTCTTCACAGTTTATCCTAATCAACTCCTTTAATGGACAGGCAGGAGTAGTCAAAACCACCTTAAAAGAAATCTTTTGGTCACTAATTATTTCCAAATCCTGAATCATTCCGAGAGTAACCAGATCCTTTTTTAAGTCGGGATCCTCTACCGTAGACAGGGCCTTTAATACTTTTTCCTTAGAAATATTCATTCCTGATATTTGATTTTTATGCAATTTATAGTTAATCCTCCGTTAATAAAATATTTTAATGCTTAAACCCGAAAATTGCCCCAGCTAAACCGAATGTACAAAATTACTTTTAAAGCAATACGGGCTTTGGCCCAAACCGCTTAAACCCGAAATATGCAATAGATATTCCATTACGTGCTGAAATCGCTTTAAAATCAGCCAATCGTTGCTGTTTTCAATTTCACCATAGCGGTGCTATGCTAAAATCTCCAAACAGTCTGATTTTCTTGCGATTGCAACACTTCCCGTAAACACGGAACAGGCTTCACCCCTGACATTGTCAGGGCGGAGAAATCCTATTACGTAATCCGGGTTAAAGGATGTTGTCCCAACGATTTTGAACTTAGCACCCAATTTTAAAGCCGCTACACAAGCCCCAAGCCAAAGCTTGATTAAACCGGAAAGGGCTTCAGACAATAATATTGTTTTTATGACTTTGAAACGGTTTATTTCGGGGATATAAAGTACCAAAGGCAATTCTGAATTTCCCACTATTAACTTCATGTGGAGAAAAATAGTTTCTATTTTTGACTGCTGTTGGGCTGAAGTTTTCTCATTCATAAATCTTATCTTTGCCTTTCGATAGAAAAATATGGCCATATCTAATCAGACAACAGACAGGGTAAGAGAGCAGGTAGACATTGAGGAAGTGGTCAATGATTATGTCTCCTTGAAAAGAAAAGGGCAAAACCTGTGGGCATGTTGTCCATTTCATCAGGAGCGGACCCCTTCTTTTTCCGTCTCTCCAGCCAAGCAGATCTACAAATGCTTTGGTTGTGGAAAGGCCGGTGATCCCATTCAGTTCATCATGGACATTGAAGGCTTGGGCTTCACGGAGGCAATCAGGCACCTGGCTAAGAAATACGGCATAGAGGTAGAAGAAGACACTAGTGTTGACCCTGCCGATGTACAGGAATACAATGAAAAGGAAAGCCTGTACATTGCCTTGAACTATGCGAAAGATTTTTTCCATGAAAACCTTCAATCAGGCGAAGGACAATCAATAGGGCTGAGCTATTTAAAGGAGCGAGGCTTTGATGCCAGCATCATTGAAAAGTTTGAGCTTGGCTATTCTCTTGACGGTTGGGACCACCTACTCAACAAAGCGAAGGGAGCCGGTTTTGAGGAGTCAAATCTTCTTAAGGCTGGGCTTATTCTAGAGCGAGAGAATAAACCAGGGAATTATTATGACAGGTTTAGGGGTAGGGTGATGTTTCCGATTCATAACCTGAGCGGAAAAGCCATTGCTTTTGGTGCTCGGATAATGACCCAAGACAAGAAACAGCCCAAATACATCAACTCTCCTGAAACGGTCATTTATCATAAAAGTGATGTTTTATATGGCATCTATCAGGCAAAGCAAGCCATTCGACAAAAGGACAATTGCTATTTGGTAGAAGGCTATACCGACGTAATTTCCATGCATTTGGCTGGAGTGGAAAATGTAGTCGCCTCCTCAGGTACTTCCCTCACCGAAAGTCAAATCAAATTAATCAAAAGGTTTACGGATCAGGTCACAGTCCTTTATGATGGGGATGACGCTGGTATAAATGCTTCTTTGCGGGGTATTGACATGTTGCTCGAGGGAGGGCTAAATGTAAAAGCGGTGGTTTTTCCTCCGAATGAAGATCCGGATAGTTTTGCCAGAAAGTCCGGCAAGGAAGGTTTTAAGAAGTTTCTTGAAAAAGAGGAAAAGGATTTTATCCATTTTAAAATTGATCTCTTTGCCAAAGGGGCGGCAGATGATCCCATCAAAAGAGCCGAAGCCATTCGGCAAGTGGTATTAAGTATCTCCAAGGTTCCTGACCCTATTATCAGGTCTGTATACGCCAAAGAATCTGCCAGGCTACTGGCCATGGAGGAAGATATTTTACTCACAGAACTTAACAGGCAATTACTTAAAAACCAGCAAAAGAATAAGGCATCAAAATTCCAAAAGGAGCCCAATGAAACGCCCATAGAGCAGTTGCTTCCAGGCGCTCCCAAAGAAGAGACCACCAAAGCCCAACCGCTTACCATTAAGGAAGAGAGGGAACTCATTCGGATTTTGATCAATTATGGGTTTGAGATGGTTTCCGAGGAAATGCATGTATGTGAATACCTCCTTGAAGAAATCAAAGACCTAAATTTCGGCACTCCAATTTATCAGGAGTTGCTTATACATTATAAGAATGCTTTGAGGCAGGGCACTATACCGAAATTCGATTATTTCTTAAAAATTCAAAACAGCAAGTTAAAAAAAGAGGTCATTGACATGATCGCTCCAACCCGGGAAGTTTCGAAAAACTGGGAATCAAAACATCAGATATTTTCCAAAAGGGAAGCCGATGACCTTCCTGAAACCACCTATAAGATATCCTTAAAGCTAAAAAGCGCCTATTTGAAACGTATGCGAAATGAACTTGAAGAAAAAATCAAAGTGGCCAAAGAGGATGAAATTGAGGAATTATTGACCATGCATATGGAACTTACTCAACTAAAATCTCAGATTGACCGAGAGTTGGGTAATGTTATCCCTTCCAGAAATTAAACTAAAATTTGGTAATAAGGGTTAGTAGAATAAATAATCGTAATTTTGTGATTACATATATTAGACTTTAAAAATTAAAATGAAAGATACTGTTTATCTGGATCCAATTGAAGACGCGATAGCGGCAATAAAAAACGGGGAGGTCGTAATCGTCGTTGATGATGATGACCGAGAAAACGAGGGTGATTTTATTTGTGCCGCTGAAAAAGTAACACCAGAAATTATCAATTTCATGGCTACACATGGCCGTGGGTTAATTTGTGCTCCTCTCGTAGAGGACAGGTGCGAAGAGCTAGGCCTTGAATTAATGGTCGGAACAAATACAGCTGCTTTTGAAACTCCATTTACCGTTTCTGTTGACCTTGTTGGTCACGGCTGTACCACAGGCATCTCTGCAAGTGATCGCTCTAAGACCATTAAAGCTTTAATTGATCCAGACATCAATCCGGATGAATTGGGTAAACCTGGGCATATATTCCCATTAAAAGCCAAAAGAGGTGGGGTTTTACGAAGATCAGGCCATACTGAGGCGGCAATTGATTTGGCACGTTTAGCCGGTCTTCAGCCTGCAGGTGTATTGGTAGAGATCATGAATGAAGATGGTACCATGGCTCGACTACCTGATTTGGTGCACGTGGCTAAGAAGTTTGACTTAAAACTGGTTTCTATTAAAGATTTGATTGCCTATAGGCTTAAAAATGATAGTCTGATTAAAAGGGAAATTGGTGTAGAAATGCCTACCAAATTTGGTGATTTTAAGTTGATCGCCTACAAACAAACCAATACAGACGAAACGCATATGGCCTTGATCAAAGGTGAGTGGAAAGAAGGAGATACCGTTTTGGTAAGGGTTCATTCTTCCTGTATCACCGGGGATATTTTTGGCTCATGCAGATGCGATTGCGGTCCCCAATTACATGGAGCCATGAATATGGTGGAAGAAAATGGCAAAGGTATCGTTCTCTATATGAATCAGGAAGGCAGAGGCATAGGTTTAATCAACAAACTTAAAGCCTATAAACTTCAGGAAGAGGGTATGGATACAGTTCAGGCAAATCTTGCATTGGGTTTTCCTATGGACAAAAGAGATTATGGAGTGGGTGCTCAAATCTTGAGAGATTTAGGAGTTTGTAAAATTCGTCTTATCACAAACAACCCAACCAAAAGAGTGGGTTTGTCAGGCTATGGACTTGAAATTGTGGACACTGTTCCATTGGAAATTCACTCCAACCCTCACAATGAAAAATACCTCAAAACCAAAAGAGATAAAATGGGGCATCAAATAATGAAAAGTTAACCATTTGTCACATTATTTAACTGTGTGTTCAACACAAAGCTCTCTTTTTTCGTATTGAAGGTAGAATCAAAATTGAATCTGTCATGAAAAAATCCGTTAATATCCTGGTGCTTTTACTTCTACTTTCGAGTGTTGCATTGGCTCAGGAGTTTCCTTCTCAGGTTTGGCATCAGGGAAAAGTATTTCTTAGCTCTGGACAGATGTATGAGGGAAAGGTAAAGTATGATTTGGATGCCAATATCGTATTGGTCCAAGGCAATACTGTAGAGACTTTTAGTTCCGCTTCTATCAAATATTTTGAAATATTCGATGAAGTGTATGGAGGCATCCGAACCTTCTATAGTCTCCCCTATGCATTGAATTCAGACTACAAAACCCCCATTTTCTTCGAACTACTCACTGAGGGCGAAGACATAACGCTTTTGTGCCGTGAGTTTATAGCTACAGATAATCGTGGTTACAATAGTTATGGCATGCGAAGTATGTACATGAACCCTATGTGGGGTATGCCGATGGCAGGGAGAGGTTTTAGTCGATTGGATTTCAACTTCTATTTTCTTCAAGACCAAAAAATTTTCAAATACAATCAAAAGAAAAGTGTCTTACTCAAAGAGTTTATGGACGACAAATCTTCTGAAATGAAATTGTATATGAGAAAAAACAAACTTTCTCATGACAAAAGAGGAGATCTTTTGAGGATCACAGCCTATTACAATCAATTAAAAAGTAACTCTTAATGTCAAAACCATTAATCTTAGTTTCCAATGATGATGGAATAACCTCCAAAGGAATCCGCGTTCTGGTTGAAGTAATGAAGGAGTTAGGGGAAGTTATCGTAGTAGCCCCCGACAGCCCACAATCAGGAATGGGACATGCCATCACCATTGGCAATACTTTGAGGCTTTCAGAAGAAGAAATTTTCACAGATGTAGTCGCCTATAAATCCAGTGGTACACCTGTAGATTGCGTAAAATTAGCCAAGCATTATGTCCTGAAAGACAAACAGCCTGACCTTGTAGTCAGTGGAATCAATCATGGTAGCAATACTTCCATTAGTGTTCTTTATTCAGGCACCATGTCTGCTGCCATTGAAGGGGCCATTGAAGGCATTCCTTCTATTGGCTTCAGTTTATGTGATTACAGTTCCAAAGCAGATTTCTCTCATGTTAAGGAGTATGTTCGTCAAATTGCCCGACAGGTATTGGAGAATGGTATTCCCAAGGGGGTAGCACTAAACGTTAATTTCCCGCCTAAAAGGAATGAACCCCTTAAGGGAATCAAGATTTGTAGACAAGCCCGCGCCAAATGGCAGGAGGATTTTGAAGAAAGGTACGATCCGAATGGACGTAAATACTTTTGGATGGCGGGTAATTTCGTCAATTTTGACAAAGGAGAAGACAATGATGAATGGGCCATTGCCAATAATTATGTCTCCGTGGTCCCTTGTCAATTTGATATGACGGCACACCATGCCATCTCTCAAATCAACAATGACTGGAATTGGGAAGACTTAAAAGCGAATCTTTAGCGACTGTTGCTAGTAAAAGCAATTGCCACAAGCCAAAGCAAATGAATATAAAAGGGGGCCGGTTTAAAAACCGGCCCCCTTTTATATTGCCCCCTATCCCCGAGAAGAATTTTATTACCCAATGAAGCCATCCATTTCCTAAGCAGAATGCTTAGTCTCCTCCTACAGTTTAATACCTGCAATTATTTATTAAAGACTTCACCAATTGAACCTAGAAAATTAACCTGACTTCCTTTGTTACTCTCACAGATAAAGTCGATCATACTTTGGCTTTTAAATTTTGAAAAATCCCCAATGATGTATAAAGCCATATTGTATTGTGTAAATTTCTGGAGAATATCACCAGCTAATTTTGTCTTTAAATCAAAGAAAGCAGGAGTTATATTTTCCTCATGGACAATCATTTTATTGTACCCTTGGTAATACAAGTTCCCCAATAAATCCAAAGCATCTTCTGTGTTGTGAATTTTAATTTCTTCTGAGATGATTTCAGCGACTTGAATGCCATCCAAATTGTGTTTTTTTATTTCCATTGTTGTGGGATCAGCCCTCGTTTATTTTAGCTTGTGCTCTAATAAGCTGCTTTATTTCTGCAGTCGGGACATCTTCGTCAAACTTTATCTGAATGGTTTTCTTACCCGTCTTGTATCCTTTCTCTTCAAGTACTTTACGAATTTCTTCTGGTAATGAATCTATGCCAAAACTTACGTGTTTTTTGGCTAAGGAAAAGCCGGCAAGAATTCCGTGGTACTTGTATATAGGCACACTCCAACTGATGCCACTTTCAGTTCTGGGCACTGTAGTTTCTATTAGCTTTTTGAGCTTTATCATTACCTCTTGAGATGCTAAAGGTGAACTATCGATAAACTCATCTACTGTTTTTGGTTTTGGATTTTCCATATTTATTGTTTCTCCAACTTTCTATTTGCTGGTCTAAAATACCAAGATACTACTGTAAGCACCATCAATAAGGCAGGGCCAAAAAATGTTATCAACTCATCTCCAACCGATAAATGAGAAATTATGGCACCAATCATCACAAATAAAAAGCCTGCATAGGCCCATTCTTTCAACAAAGGAAATTTAGGAATTAAAATGGCTATTACGCCTAAAATTTTCCATGTACCTAGCATAGGCAGTAAATAGGTTGGGTAACCTAATGCATTAATGCTCTGAACTTCTTCTTCCATTCTTATCAATTGTACAATTCCGGTTGAAAGCATTCCTAAGGCAAGCCAAATGGTAGCTATCCAATAAAAGACTTTGTTTCTTTTTTTCATTACAACTTATTTTAAATGGGTAATAATTTGCTCAAGCTTGTTATGCGCCATATTTATACCATAAGCAAATGGCAATTTTAACTGCTCTGAACGATGTTTTTCTGATTTGTAAATGACTTGAATGGTCAGTTTACTCGTTTCGTTTGTGATTTCCTCAAAGTTTAGAAACTCAAGCTGTACACCAATGGGCATGTTTTCCATTTCGAAAGTGCGTACGATTTCTTGATTCGGTACAACTTTGTGAATGGTTCCATGGGCCTTAAACATTACATTTCCACCATGAGACGTTTCGAACCGATAACTTCCGTGGTTAACATTTTCAAACTTAATCACTTGGGTGCCCATCCATTGTTCAATAAACTCAGCTTCAGTGTATGCTTTATAAAGCAGCTCAACTGGAAGGTTAAATTCTCTTGTAATGGTAAGTTCTTGCTTGCCTTTAGGGGCATCAACCTGGGTTTTATGTTCCATAGCGTATTAGGTAATTTATTGGTGTTTTTTCATTACAGCCTCAAGTTTATTAAATCGAACGTCCCACATCTTTCTGAATGGTTCGATAAAATCTGCTATCTCCTTCATCCCTTCAGAATTGAGCTGGTAGTAAATTTCCCTTCCTTTTTGCTCTTGTTGCAATATTTCACATTCCGTAAGAATTTGAATGTGTTTTGAAATGGTTTGTCTTGAGTAATCAAAATTCTCCGCAATGGCAGTTGGAGTCATGGCACTCGCTGCGACCAAAGTGATGATAGCTCTTCTTGTTGGATCGGCTATGGCCTGAAATACGTCTCTTCTTAATTTCATTACGCAATTATTTGACTGCAAATATATACGCAGTTATTTGACTGCAAATATATACGCAGTTATTTGATTGCGCAAATGATTTGAATAATTAATTCAGATAAAGCCAAGATGGTTGATGCATCTTTTTAGGTTCTATTCTTATTTTTTCCTTTTATAATGAAGCTATGTTAATCCTGTATCAAATGTCTTTACACTTAAAAATTCCAATAGTTGTTCAGGTCTTCTTTCTTTAAATAACCCGGTGCCATTCCGACTAAAACGGGCACAATTGAAATAATGAGTTCATCGATTAGGTCGTTTTTCAAAAACTGGCTGAAGAAATGTAAAAACAGGTACGAACACGCAAGTCCTGAAAACTCAAAATCCCCCTAAAGGAAGATTTAACTTATCTGCTTTTTCTGTGTCTATTTCCTATAATGTAGAAAGTTTTCAACTTTCATGAATAAATCCTGAGTTCAATTCAGGTAGTTATAGTCAAATAGCTTATCCTTGGATAGCGTAGGCCCTTCCCCTTTTGGTTTTAATTGGTATTTTTAGTTTTAATATCTACCTGTCCGTATTCAAATACTTTATCATGAATTTTGGGCGGTGCAGAACTTATTATTTGATTGTTTTTTATTTCAGCTCCTCTGGGAATTGCCGGATCATCCCCGTGAATCTCTTGCAACCAGGGAAATCGTTCGCTCCAAGGGGCTTGATTGAAGGGGACTGCATTTAAGCGAGGCCACAAGGACAATTCACGATCGACAAGGTGCTGTTTAAACCAATCGTCATATCCTCTTGCATCGTACACAATGGATGCTAAAGGGCAATTTTTAATCGTGTTGTTGCTAATTTGATTAAAACGTCCACCACCTATTAATATCCCTGAAGGACTGTCTTCAATATGATTATTGACAACACTTATCCCAGAGGCCAAATCATCTAAATAAATGGCCCAATTGTGGTGGTGGCTTGCTTGTCCCAGTTCACTGATGGTGTTTTCCCGAATCACGGTTCCGCCCATGGTCCAGTCTCTACCGCAATAAATGGCTCCTGCGTCCGAAGTATTTAAACAAACCTTTCTGATTACATTTTCAGCAATCAAATGATCATTTCCGGAAAAAAGAATCGCATTATGGGGCGCAAAACTAATGTGGTTTCCTTTTACAATATGCCCTACGCCAGTCAATTTAACCGCAGGGGCATACGTTTTAACATGCCTTGAAAAATAACTAATGGAACAGTCTTCCACAAAATGGGATGCCTTTGTCAAAGTATTTTTATCTCCACCTGAAAGCAAAATACCGGCGTCTCCTAAATATTTAAGCGTACTATTGCTAACCCCACAATTAAATCCCTCAGTTATGGCTACGGCAGACCGGCCTAATCCATACATCTCAGCTTGTTCGATCACTACCGATTTGGAATTGGAAATACTGACAGCAAGATTATTATGATATTTAAAATTTATATTTTCAATTTTTATTTGATTGCAATCTTGTATCTCTAAAAGGGTAAAATCCTGATAGGCAATTTGAATGGATTCCACTTCCTCATCTGAAAAAGAATGAATAAAACGAATGGTTCCGGTATTGGGATTGTAATAATATTCATTTTCCGTATCCACATATTCCGGTTGATTGATCGCGTAAAAGAGTCCCCCGGAAGGAGCTCCCATACCATAATTGTGTGGGGCTGCAAGTTCGATTTCGCCAGAGAGGGGGTTGATGGAGTCCACCCGAATAATTTCGTCAGCCCACTTATAAGTCCAGTACCCATTTAGAAACAAGGGCAATTCTTTGTTGTAATTTTGTGCTAATTGAGCAGATAAGAATTTCGGAGGTTCTTGCTTGGTTTCCTTGTTTGTTGGCTTCTTACCGACCCTAATGATTGAATCAGCTTGTATAAACCCTTCATTTGGGTAACGAGATATGGACAATGGGATGCCTGCAATATAGATTTCCGGCCACCCGGCATAGCCCTTGAATGAATCCGGCCAAGAGGACATGATTAACTTTGGGTCAGTATACTCATACAAGCCGATGGCTTTATCCAGGCAGGTTAAGTTTTCGATTGGCAGATCCATGCTTGAGGTAATGGTTACACCATTTGGAGAACCTGCTTTGATCACCAGATTATCCACACCCGAGAGATGTAAGGGTTGCTCTATGACGTACTTTCCATCGGGAATCACCAATACCGAATCCTTATTTTTAATGGCCAAATCAATCCTACTTTGCAAACTTTGCTGCTGTTTGCATGAAAAAAGGGAGCATCCCAGAATGATAATTAGCGTTAGTTGAAAGAATTGAGTTCTCTTGGTTGGCATCATTTTATAAAGGATTTTACTATTTTTTACTTGATTGTGATAGAAAAGGCCACATCTGCAACCTGTTTGTGTGTTCTTCAAGAATCAAAATAAATGGGTAAGCCATTTCCCCAATGTAAACTTATTTCTTTAAAATTTATATTTGTATGATCAGATTGCTTCATGTTATCTTTCTTGGGCCTTAGCTATCGGATTTCAATTAGGAGAGCATAGCCATTTTTAGGGGGGCTTTATTCCTTCACTTTTCTTTCAAAGAACACCCATAATATTCAATAATCAGGTCTACCGGTAAGATCAAAATTTTGGAATATTTACACTGACTACCTATAAACATACTATCTCATGTGGTCTATTTTAATTATTCATGCAGCATTTTTTATACTTCTTTCCACTTCCACAAGGACAAGGATCGTTTCGACCTATTTTGGGTTCACTCCTAACCGGCATTATTTGAGGTTCAAATAGTTCATCATAATTAATATAATCAAGAATGTTTTCATCTTCATTATAACCTGCCCAAGTAGAAGTTACTTCAGCGTAGCGTTGTACAATGGGAAGTATTTCCAACTTACAGTCGTGTTGAATTGGATTGATTAAATCCTCAGATACATTCTCCCAACGACCACATATGCCAATTGACACTATTCCCTGTTCAAACAATTTTTCTACTTCAGGCAATAGTTCAACACCCTCAATATCAATAATATTACATATAAGAAGCCCAACTACATCGCTAGAAATTACATTGTCCTCCGGTTTGCTATTCAAGAAAAATTGTATGATTTCAGCAAACCATTGTAAGGCTTCCTCGCGTTTTTCAGGGTGATGTAAAGCCAATTGTTGTACAATATCACAAATATTAGACCGGGCATAATCATCAATACCCGGTTGAAACATGAATTGTTTGCATGCCTCAAGGTTGGTGGCAGCAATCTTATAAATAGGTTCCCAAATATCGGTCGTAAGAAAATCCCCAATATAAAGTTCAAGGTATTCACTGGACTGACTCAGTGCATTAAAAATAGCTTCTAAACTTTCTTCGGATTTCAGTTCGCCTAAGAGAAAAAATGAATGGATTACAAAATTCATCTTTTCCTCTTCCCATCCTTGGTCACTGACAAGTTTATTAAAATGTGCAAAACGATTGATACTATCTTGCAATATCAATTCAAGATCTGCTATTAATGTTTCTCTGGGCAATGCCAGAATTTTGTTTATTTTATCTTCGCCAATGAAAATTCCATTAGTATAAAGCCACTCTATTTCTTGGTGAGAAAAGCATGGCGGATTTCTATTTTCACTTACAGGCTGCGACTTTTTATTAACAAATATTTTATTTTTCCGTTCTTCCTGATAGCGCTCACTACCTGCTTTTATTTGGGCATAATAAAGCTCTTTCAATGCCATTTCTGTTTCATTGGAATCAGGATCTAAGGCTTCCATAATCTCATAGCGGATTTCTGCTTGCTCAACATCCCCAATGGCACATAAATACAAGACTGCACATTTATGGAATGAAATGACCTCATTTAAATGGAAAACATCACGATGTGGATAGAGTGCTTTAATTTCTAATTTGGGGCCCAAAATTTCCAACATTTTTTGGTATTCTTTTTTGGAATAATATTCGTTAGCCAAATTCAACTTTCCAAAAAGATAGTCAGGGTGTTCTTCTACAATCGACCTGTTGACTTCAAACATTTTTTCCGTCTCTCCTAGCTGAAGGTACAACACCGATAAATAATTTTTCAACTGGGGGTTATCAGGGTATTTTGCAATAGCCTCCTTAAATTTTTGAATACTTGATCGTTTACCTTCCAATGCCAATTTATGAAATAGGCCTATTTTCTTAGATAACTCAGGAGTAATATGATTCTGTTTATTTAAAAAGTTTGGGTCTGTAGTTATGGTATATCCAGTTTCTGATAGTTCCAAATTTTTATTTTTTTTCATACAGGAAGATTTGCTTAGGTTCAATAGTGAAATGTCTTTCCTCTTTACTCCGTAAAGTGATCCGAGAAAATTCAAATCCGAAAGATTGGGACACTTGACTTTCTATATAGGACCAATTACAAAATTAAATTACATTTATCCAACTCATTATTATCATTTGAATTGCTATTTTTTGGTAAGCAAAACCTTAATAGAAATGTTATTTCCGACCATTTGGAATTGGCAACTGAAAGTGAATTTGAAATGCTTTAAAAACCCGTTTTTTCTTACCAGTTGCATTAGGGTAACCCAAATGGTATGTTTTATAAATTTAAACCCCATTTCCAACTTTGTTACCGTCTAGATCCTGATAGGTTTGAAATTGCGGACTTAGTAGTGAAATTTGGTTTTCTTAATCAAGCTAATTTTGATTAGCCCTCAACCAAGCTTTTGGTGTCGTCCCTTCGATTTTTTTAAAGAAGGAATTGAATACTGTTTTAGAATTAAAGCCACTTTCATATGCTAGTGCTAGAAGGGTAAGGTGGCTATTAGCAGGGTTTAAGGCATTCTCTTTAAAGTTCTCTACACGAAAACTATTGATGTATTCATTGAAGTTTTGCCCCATTCGTTCATTCAGCAACCAAGAAAGCTTGTTTCCGCTAATATTCACCTTTTCGGCCAGCTCTCGTAAAGATATAGATGGATTTTTAAACCATTTCTCTTCCTTCATCCCTTTGTCAAAAACTTTTAAAACTAGGTCGATTTCGGTAACCGACATTAGGGCTTTGGGAGCGGCAATGCGTTTTTGTTTTTCGGAATCAGTTGGTAATAAACCTAAACCGAAAACAGCTTGTACCATATCCTGAAATCGCTGATACTGGTGTAAAGGTTTAAGCAAGGGAATATTCATGAAGTTTATAATTTGACCTCTGCGCATTTTGATGTTTTCTTCCAAAAAGTCCAATGCCATTTCATGTTCCCCCAAATGGACCATCAAAAACAAGGGCCAGGCAAAAAGCGCCTCCCCAATTTCCTTTTTTATCATGAACTTCGCCCTACTGATATCTACATCGATTTTATCCTCTGGATTGACCAATTTGTACAATACCCGGCATTCTTCCGCCCTCTCTGCCAAAGGGGTTTTATCTAAAAAGACAGTTAATTTTTCGTAATCTCCTGTTAGAATTAAGCACAGTTGTTTTAGTCCAATGGGATGTGTAAAATTGGGGTTGATGCTTAATGATATTTCTATACATTCTAAAGCTCTCGTATAGTCCTCATTTAAAAAATATATATTTGCTTTAGTAAAGTAGTGATTCGGGGATAAAGGGTTTATTTTTAAAATATTATCAGTATGGCGGAGTGCTTTTTCGAAATACCCTATCGCTGTATACAATTCACATAAACCCTCTTCTGCTTCTGTATAGGATGGATTCAGTGCTATTGCTTGTTGAAAAACCTTTTGCCCGTTGATGAAATCCCAATGCCCCCAAAAAAGTAGTGTTGCTTTGCCAAAATAACCTCTGTAGGATTGTTTGTCCAGATTAAAACCTTTGGTAAGGTTAGCTTCTGATAACCGTAATAATTCTTTATTATTTGTCCATGATCCATACATGGCGTAACTGTACGCCAAGCCAAAGTAAGGTAAAGCAAATAAGGGGTCTATGGTTACACATTGTTCATAGATAGCTATTGAATTTACCATTCCTTGTCCATCCCACATTAAATGCTGATGACGACCTTTAAGATAAAGATCATAGGCCTCCATATTTTTAGTTGGTGCTTCAATTAAATGTTCCTGAATGTTGAGGTGACCAAAATTTTCCCGGATCCGGTCAGCAATTTGTAAGCTTATTTCATCTTGTACTGCGAATATGTCCTCCAAATCTCGATCGAAATTTTTTGACCAGAAGTGAGTGCCATTATCTGTACTGATCAACTGCGCTGTAATACGAACCCTGTTTTTCGCTTTCCGAACGCTCCCCTCCAAAACCGTACTCACCCCTAACTGATCCCCAATAGTTCTTACATCCATATTTTTATTCTTAAATGCAAAAGAGGATGTGCGAGCAATGACTTTCAAACCCTTTACGGTGGTTAGGGCGTTGATTATTTCTTCGGTAATGCCATCGCTGAAGTATTCGTTCGCCGGGTCGGTACTCATATTCACAAAAGGGAGCACCGCAATAGACTTATTGGATGATGATAGGGTCAGATGGTCGCTCATTTTTACTATACTTTATGAGGGTTACTATGCACTGACATTAAATTTTTATAATATTTCTTTTAATTGGCTACACCGACAGGGCACCTATTTTTGAAGAAGACAATATAAGGGCTATTAAAGCATGTTAAATTAACTGGACACTTAATGTTGAACGAATCCTGCCAAGACAGGAAGCCGGCAGTTTTTGCCATTTCAACCTACTTTTAATTTATGCGTTAGTTTTCAACCTTTTAAGCTATGAAAAAAAATGCAATCTTTCATCGAAAAAGCCCGTAAAAATGTGCCTAAATATACTCTACGGCTCAAAAAGCTCTTTAAATCGATGAGCAAATGAAGCAGTGGTAAAACCAATTTCCCAGCTGGGTGTTGAATCCTCTACACCCTTTTATTCCTAACTTACTTTGAAGTCGAAATCTTTTATATGCCATTGGCAATGGCTTCTGAAGCCCCCCTTTATGTAAACAAATGGACAAAATTTTGAATACTGTACTGAAATTTGAGACCCTATCCTAATCAACAATACACTCGGGCAGCATTCATTCAAGGATAGATTATTTTTATTTAAGGGAGAGGCTTATCAAATAAGAGATCAGGAAATCGAGCATGATGAAATCGTAATGCCAAAGGAGGATTATCGTAGCGAGATTCCACCCCGGTAAACCGACCATTAAAAAAAACTATAAACAGATGAAAATATGCAGGATTAGAAGGTTTGATAACCGTGGATCATTGGTAATTCCGTCCATTTCCAATTGCAAATTGGAAAGGAT
>TARA_R110002124_G_scaffold57700_4_pt1 | contig 53885 bp, 55 predicted proteins | sample TARA_R110002124 | Tara Oceans TARA_R110002124 (sample SAMEA4397445) | marine metagenome | biome: Polar Biome; feature: [SRF] surface water layer (ENVO:00010504); material: water (ENVO:00002006), including particulate matter (ENVO:01000060) such as... | depth 5 m
CGTTTAATTTACTCCAAATGTGGAGAATAGAACTGATTGGTATTGATTTTACCTGCAGCGGATTTAATTCTAGACTTAAGCTCCTCTGAAGCTTTTAATAGAGGAAGTCTTACATTGCCCTCACAAATCCCCAAATGCTCCATTAGGCATTTTACTCCTACAGGATTACTTTCCTCATACATTAGTGGATTGATGTCTAATAAACTAAAGGTGCCTTTTTTTGAATATTCCCCATTACCGTGAATAATCGCTCCCATAATTTCAGGGTAGGCATTAGCAATAACAGATATTACACCTTCGGCGCCAATACTTCTCATTGGCGTAGTGATCATGTCATCACCTGAGATCAAAAGAAAATCGTTCGGCTTGCCATTGGCAATACGCATGCATTGCTCCAAGTCCCCGCTAGCTTCTTTAATTCCGATAATGTTCTTGTGCTTGGCCAATTCTAAAGTTGTATTTGCACTTAAATTGGACATGGTTCTCCCAGGGACATTGTACAAAATCACTGGGACAGGACATTTGTCTGCCAAAGCGGTATAATGTGCGATTATTCCTGATTGGCTCGGTTTATTGTAATAGGGACTTACCGATAGAACAGCAGCAATTTCGGAAAAATCGATGTTGTCTATAGCAGATAAAATTCCTGCAGTATTATTTCCTCCAAGGCCGTAAACAATAGGAACTCTTGAACGATTGATTTTTATAGTGAATGAGAGTACATCCATTTTTTCTTCCTCAGAAAGTGTGGCTGACTCTCCCGTAGTACCTTGTACAACAAGATAATCCACATTACCCAGAATTACATGCTCAATAACACTTTCCAAAGCAGGGTAATCAATTGCTCCATCTGCTTTAAAAGGAGTTACTAATGCTACTCCGGTACCTGTAAACTTTTTCATTTTAATTAATCTGCTTTAAATATTTTATCAACAGCGCTGTCCCTGATTGAATATCTTTTTCTTCATTATTTAACATCAAATCCAAATAGGGTTCTGTTTCCTTGTTATAAAACCCCATGCTATAAGATGTCGACTGTAATTGTAGTAAAAATAAGGTAAAGTAATTTAGTCTTTCCGGAGTAAAAATAATCAAATCTGGTGTAAGGGAAAGCAATTGAATTAGTTTTTCTCTGGGTTTACCAAATAAAGTAAAATCTTTATAAGAAAAAGCCTGTTCATCTACTGATTTCTCGTCATAATAATTCCCCATGACCGTGATTTCATTTCCAAGGTCGGAATGAACTACCTCCTTAATTACTTCAATTTCTTCTTTGCTACTCGCAATAATTGAAATGGTTTTAATATTAGCGGTATTTAAGAGGATGGATTTCTGGGTTAACTTTTTCTTTGGATTTTCTAAAATACTTTTTACGTAATATTCCCTTATCCATTTCATCTGTTCTTATTTTATTTCTTTGTTTTTACCACACATTTCTAAAAAAGATTCCTCTGAAATCAATGGAATATTTAGTTTTCGGGCTTTTTCCTTTTTACTAGGCCCCATTTCTTCTCCTTCGATTATGAAATCAAGGTTTTTAGAAACAGACTTGGAATAAGTACCCCCATGAGATGCTACAAAATCCATGATCTCATCTCTCTTAAAATGATTTAATCGACCTGAAGCAAGAATTTTTTTACCTTCCAAAATGGTACTTTCTAACTGAGTCTCCTTTTCTGAAAGTTGAAATTGTAGGCCCTTTGCTTTTAGTTTATCTATGATCATTCTGTTTTTCTCTTTGGAGAAAAACAATCCTATACTTTGCACTAAATTCTCACCTACACCATTGATTTCAAGTAATTCTTCTGCACTTGCCTTTTCTAGGTTCTCTATATTTTGGAAGTGTTTGGCCAACAATATAGCCGTATTTTCACCAATATTCCTGATACCTAATCCAAATAATACTTTTGGAAAGGGTTGGGAAGTCGATTGGGCGATCCCATCCAGCATATTTTTTATCACACCTTCCTGAAAAGTACTTCCTTTTAGTTTATTAATTTGATCCATAGCTCCACCAAATAAATCAACCGTATCATTGATTACTATTTCGTGAACACTATTTTTATTCTTTGTTTTGCCTGTAAATTCTGCAAGGCTGTTTTCATTTCCAGTTAAAATATATAGAATATAGGCGACAGGTACAAAATCTTCCACTAAATCAAATTCTCCTTTGTCTAGCAGTGCATCTAGCTTTTTGATTGAATCCAGATTGCTTTTGGCTTTTTTACCTGTATTTTTCACAAAATTTATAAATTCTGAAACCTTTTCATGCAAACTATAATTCTCATGCATATCAATAAAGGAATCAATTTCCTTCAATGTCAACTGTTGGCTTATGGCATACAATGCCTTTTTCAAGCTTACATACAAATAGCCATCACTGTTTTTGGAATATTGATCATCGGATATCTCTAGCCCCAACAATTCTCCTTTTTTTTCAGGCAAATAATAAAGGTCTGCAAGATCCTGTACATAGCCCTGTTGTATCAATGCCCTGAGCCTTTCGGTCCCTAGCGAGTCAATATCCATGGCTCTTTTTGATACAAAGTGCTCAATTCGCCCTAAAACCTGAGGAGGGCAGGCTTCGTCATTTGGACAGAAGTGTTTCGCCTCACCCTCATTTCTTTCCAACAAGGTACCGCATTCTGGACAATGCTTGATATATACTATGGGTTTGCTGCCAGAAATTCTTCTTTCCAACACTACCCCAGTGATTTTTGGAATGATCTCTCCTCCTTTTTCTACATTTACTGTATCACCCTCATGAAGGTCCAGCCTTTCAATTTCATTGGCATTGTGTAGGGATGCTCTTTTTACAGTAGTTCCTGCCAGTGAAACAGGGGATAAATTCGCTACAGGCGTGATTGCACCTGTTCTACCCACCTGATATTGAATAGACAAAAGGGTGGATTCAGCACTTTCTGCCTGGTATTTAAAGGCAATGGCCCATTTTGGAATTTTCGCGGTAAAGCCCAATTCCTCTTGCTGCCGGTAATCATTTACCTTAATTACCACGCCATCAGTCTCTACTGAAAGATGGTGTCGCTTTTCTCTCCAATATTCGATATATGCCAAAACCTCATCAAGATTTTGGCATTGTTTGTAAGTAGGAGATACATTGAATCCCCAATTTTCCAAAAGTTGTAGCGATTCTCCATGCTCTATAATGCCATAGTCATCTGCTATCAATTGGTATAGATAACAATTCAGCCTTCTTTTGGCAACTACGGATGAATCTTGCATTTTGAGGGTTCCAGATGCAGTGTTTCTAGGGTTGGCCAGTAAACTTTCCCCACTTTCAAGCCTTTCAGCATTGATTTTCTCAAAGCCCTGCTTGGAGAGAAATATTTCACCCCTGGCTTCAAAATAGCTGGGAAGATTTTCTTGGTCTTTGATGACCAAAGGTATGGTTCTAATGGTTTTGACATTTTCAGTCACTACATCTCCTTTGTATCCATCTCCCCGCGTGACTGCTCTTGTTAATACTCCATTTTCATAAACCAAACTGATGGCTACTCCATCAAATTTCAATTCACATAAATAGTTGTAATTTCTATGTTCAAGTCCTTTGGCTACCCTTTCGTCAAAGGCGATTAATTCTTCTTTGGAATAGGTATTGCCCAATGAAAGCATGCGTACAGAATGTTCCGCCGTCTCAAAGTTTTTTGTGATGGTGCCACCAACCCTTTGGGTAGGGCTGTCCTCTTTTTTTAAATCAGGATACTCATTCTCCAATTGAATGAGCTTATCAAGTAACTGATCAAAATCAAAATCACTAATTTCGGATTTGTCCTCCTGGTAATAAAGGTGATTGTAATGATTGATCTCTCTCGTCAACTCATCGATTAACTTCCCTGCCTCTTTTTTACTTACTTTATTCATTTAAAAAATGATCACAATTTCTTCCTTCAAATGTACTGTTTTTGATTATAAATTAATGGCATTGGCAGCAAAATAAAACCTGCTTTTTCTGAGCTAAATTTACTTTTGAGCGAAAGGCATTATGCTTCCTCAAAGGCCTTTTTAATCTCGTCTGAGGTCATTTTAAGTTTTTGCTTGCAAACTTTCACCAATTCACTGGCTTCCTGTACCATTTTGGTCAAATCATCCATCCCCTGATCTTCTTCTTCAAGCTGCTTTACCAACTGATCCAATCTAGCAATAGCTTCATCGTAGCTCAAGTTATCCTTTTTGTTTTTCATTTGTCTCTAATTTATTGATAACAGAAGTTATTTTATCCCTTTTATTATAAGTAATCAGCTCATCACCGATTTTAAGGGTTTGCTTGTTAATAGGAATTCCGTCTTTCTCTGTTTTTGTATATCCCCTTTGCAATAGGGTTTGTGGATTAAGCCGGTCAATAGTTTTCCCATATTGGTCTAACTTTTCTTCGGCCTGTTTTAGTTTTCTTTCGGTTATTTTTCTCAAGCTTTCATCAAGATGTACGCACTTGATGCTTTCTTTTTCTGTTCTGTAAAGGGATATTCGCCTTGCTTGCTGGGCATATCGATCAAGAGCAAGATTACTCTCGTTTAATTTTTGTCTCAGCAGATTGGTTACAAGGTGGGTTTTGTCTGTAAGCCCAGCTTCTTCGGATTTTAATCTCGCCTGTATATGCCTTTCTATTGAGACCAGATTCCTGTGCAGATTGTCTTCAAATTCACTAAATCCAGACAATATAAAACTGGCAACGGCAGTGGGGGTTTTAAGCTTGGTGTGGGCAACCAAATCTGCAATTGATTCATCCCTCTCATGTCCAATTCCTGTCACAACAGGCAAACTTGCATTGGCAATGGCTTTGGCAAGTTCGTAATCATCAAAACAATCCAAGTCCGTTTGTGCACCACCTCCACGGACTATGACCAAAAGATCAAATTTCTCTTCCAACAATAAATCTTCAATATGTTGGATGGCTTGAATTATCTGAGGTACAGCATCTTTTCCCTGCATTGCTGCTTGAAAAAGCTGATAATGGATTTTGTAATGCTGTGGATTCTGATCCAGTTGATTGATAAAATCCCCATATCCAGCAGCCGTGACTGAACTAATGACAGCAATTTTTTGACTTACTATCGGCAATACATATTGCCTGTTCAAGTCCATTAAGCCTTCATTGGTTAACCGGCTAATTATTTCTTGCCGTTTTCGGGCTCTTTCCCCTAAGGTGAAATTGGGGTCTATGTCTTTAATTACCAGACTTATTCCATACAGTTCATGAAACTGCACACTTACCAGTGCCATTATATTCATGCCACCTTTAAGGGCTGTTCCGGTAGTGCTTTCAAATTTTCTTGAAATGGATTGGTAGGTATAAGACCAGATATTTCCTCGGATTTTAGCTAGTATATTGCCATCCGATTTTTCTATTAAATCAAGGTAAGCATGACCTCTTACGCCTGCCCTTAACTCACCTATTTCTGCAATTACCCAATAGGTAGGAGCGAGGTGGCTATCTAAAGTACTTTTGATCAGCTCGTTTAGGGATAGAAGGGATATTGCCTGCTGCTGCATCTTACAAATTAACAAAAAATATGCTTAAAAGGAGGGTAATTTCTATTTGAACGGAAGCATTTTTTAATTAATAGGTAAGCTTGTATGGGTAAAAAAAGACAAAGCTTTTTTACCTACAGGTGGAAAGGATAGGTAGAGAATACAAATAGGTTGTGTTGTCCTCATTTTTCTAAGCATCTTGACAAGATTTCATGCTTAGTTTAGTAATCCATACTTCCTTTTTCCTTTTTTGGAATGCGCCCTAAAAAAAGTGAATGTTGAAAATTAAATAAAATTCTCTTGGGCTAAATATAAAAGTTATAATCTTAATGTTAGATTGACATCCCTAATTATTACTCTCCGATCTGGGTTGTCTTTCTTCCCTTTGTTTTCGTTGCATTTTATAAATGTGGCGAGTGAAATCCCTATTGATTTCATTCAATTCAAGAGCCTGAACAGGGCTAAGCGTATCCGCTATTTTTCTTAGAAATACCTTCTCAGCATTCATAAGATTCTCTTGAATGCTAAATCTTTTTTCCATTAATTCTCTGGCCTGAGCATTTGAAATTTTTTCATCTCCTGTTTTAGAAATGTTGCGCATTTCCCGCATCATTGAGTTTCTTTTACCTTGAAACTCATTGTATAAAGGCCAGAATTTCTCTGCTTGATCAGGGCTAAGTGACAGTCGATTGGTAATGAAGGCCACTCTTGCAGCTTCCAATTTTTCCTTGTCCACCTGATTGTTTTTCTGTGCGTACACAGAGAAAGTCAGTAATGTAAATAAGAAAGCAATTGCTAAATTTTTCATATCAATAAAATATTTCATTCTCCAATAAACCTTCGTCTATCCATGTCTGGTTGCTCCACTCTTCTTCTGTAATATCGTCAAGGAGCTCGTTGGGGTTGTCAGCCAAAAGTAATACATCTTCCACATTCCAAACGCCTGATTCGATGTAATATTCAACCTCTTCATTTAATTCTGTCTGATAATTGATTGAAGAAGTTACCGTGTCATTGGTATTGAACAAAAAGAAGCCAATAATGACAACTGCGGCTGCGGCCATACCACTGAGATAGTATTGTAGAGCTTTAGGTTTCCGCTTTTCAAGAATTTGATCCGGAAGGTTCTCAAAGTAATTTTCCGGAGTCCTGAATATATTCTTCTTTGGGAATTTTTCCATACTGTTGTTTGACCGTTTTTTTATCAATAGGTTTAATCCTTGCTCAGATATTCTTCAATCTTTTTGACAGCATGATGATATCCTGCCTTAAGACTCCCTACACTTGTTTCAGTGATTTTGCTCATTTCTTCATAAGGTAATTCATCAAAATACCGAAGGTTGAAAATCAATCGCTGCTTTGTAGGTAATTTTAAAATGGCTTTTTGAAGTTTTTTTTCAATTTCATTGCCATCCACCAAGGGCGATTGATCTACATAGTTTTCCATCTTCTCGTGATAATCTTCGATCGGAATAGATAACTTCCTTTTCCTCTTTTCAATGAAATTTAAACTTTCATTGACTGCAATTCGGTAAATCCACGTAAATAGAGCGGAATTTTGGTTGAACTTATGAATGTTTTTGAATGCCTTGATAAAGGTGTTTTGTACAACATCATCCGCATCCTCATGTACAATCACCATTTTTCTGACAATGCCATACACGTTCCTCTGGTAGGTCTCCACCAATAACCGAAAACCCTTTTCACGGGTTTTTGGGTAATTGATCATTTCCAGAAGTTCAGCATCGTTTTTTGGCTCCATTCATGTCTTTGACTATAATTTAACCAATTGGTTTAATTGCAGCCCTATTTTCTTTTAAAAATTTTATGTGCTTAGACTGTTTCCTCTCAAAAAGTCACCAATATCCATCCTTTTCTTGCCTTCCATCTGAAGGTTTAAAATAGAAAGCGTCCCTTCTCCTGTTTGAAAATGAACATAGGTTTTGTTGTCCGTTTTGAAAGCACCAACCTCTGTACCGCTACTGTCTGTTGCAAGGACCTCAGATTTGAAGATTTTACAGGTTTTATCGTTGATTCTGCACCAGGCACCCGGATAGGGTGAAAGCCCTCGTATAAGGTTATGAATAGCTACAGCCGGTAGATTCCAGTTGATTTCACCAGTTTCCTTAAAGATTTTAGGAGCATGGTTCTTCGCCTTTGTCTCATCTTGTACTCTGGGCTGTACCTCTCCCTTTACAATGGCGTCCAAAGTTTTAACCACCAACTTAGCGCCCTTTTGCATTAATTTCTCGTACAAATCTCCCAGGTTATCCTCCGGTAGGATAGGAACCTCTTCCTGAAATAAAATACTTCCAGTATCGATTTCATGTTTCAAGAAAAATGTGGTTACCCCAGTTTTGGTTTCCCCATTGATAATGGCCCAGTTGATAGGAGCAGCACCACGGTAATCAGGTAATAGAGAAGCGTGCAGATTAAAAGTGCCTAGCGGAGGCATAGCCCAAACTACTTCTGGTAGCATCCTGAAGGCTACGACCACCTGTAGATCGGCCTTATAAGACTTAAGCGTCTCTATAAAATCTGGATTTTTTAGATTGGGTGGTTGAAGAACCGGTATACCATGCTTCACAGCACAATCTTTTACTGGAGAGCTCTTCGGCTTTCTTCCCCGGCCTTGTAATTTGTCCTGAGCCGTGATCACAGCAATTATATTCCAACCATCTTCAATCATGGCTTCCAATGGGGCAACCGCAAATTCCGGTGTTCCCATGAATATGATCCTTAGGTCTTTATTTTCCATCGTTTTATTCATAGATCAGGTATTCTTTTCTTTTTGCTTTATAAAGGTCTAATTCCTCCTGCCAGGTGGAGCGAATGCTCGCTTCCGACTCTCCAGCGATAATCAATTTTCTTAACTGATCTGATCCGGCAAGTTTGTCAAAAAAAGCATTGAAAAATGAGGCTCCTTTATTGGCTTTTTGATATGCTTCTAATAAATAAGATAGGGTGAATTGGTGGGAGAGAGGTTCATCTCTTAAATCCTTGCCATAGCAAAGCTTGTCCTGCTGCGGGGGATATTTGGACATTCCCTCTATGCTTACGGGTGTAAATGTGAAATCTCCAAATTTCGGATCAGGATAACCATATACCTGAAAAGGAAACAGTGTTCCTCTTCCAAGGCTTACGTCTGTACCTTCAAAAAAACATAGAGAAGGGTACAAGCGAATAGCAACATCATTCGGTAAATTTGGTGAAGGCTTTACTGGTAAGGAATAATGATTTTCATGCTTCCAGTTGCCTACAGGAACAACTTCCAAAGGTGCCTTAACGCCTTCTTTTAGCCAACCTTCTCCATTGATCATCTGGGCCAATTCACCTACAGTAAGTCCATGGATAATGGGAATAGGGTGCATTCCAACAAAGCTTTCATAACCTTTTTGTAGTACGGGACCATCTATATAGTCCCCGTTGGGATTGGGCCTATCAAAAACCATTAAGTTTTTATTTTGTTCTGCGCAGGCTTCCATTAGATAGTGCAGGGTGCTGATAAAGGTATAAAAGCGAATGCCTACATCCTGAATGTCAAAAATCACGATATCTACATCAGCAAGGGCGGCTGTGGAAGGTTTTTTTGATTTTCCGTATAAAGAAACCAAGGGCAGTCCGGTTTTAGGATCTACCGTATTGTCTACCTTTTCTCCAGCATCTGCATCTCCTCTAAAACCATGTTCAGGTACAAATACTTTCTTTACCTCAATGCCTTGTGCCAATAAGAAATCCACCAGGTGTAAATTCTCTTTGGAGGTTAGGATACTGGTTTGGTTTACAGCAAGTGCAACTCTTTTACCTTTCAGTTTGGGTAAATAAATTTCAGGCCGGTCCGCACCAGGAAGAATTATAGGAGCGCTTGTCTCGGGGCTTGGTTTTTCTTCTAAATTGCGATTATTGTCCGGTTTACTTTTACAAAAAGTCATGTTACCAAACAAAAAAGCCAGGATAAGTATTAATTTAAGGTGCTTCATGTTAATTTGCGTTTCGGTTAACAAAATAAACGACTTCATTGAACCTTTCCTACTTCATTGCAAAAAGAATCAGTTTTAAAAAGACGGGAGGTTTCACCGGAACCATCCATCGGATTGCTGTAGCCAGTATTGCCCTTGGGCTTTCTATAATGATCATTTCCTTCTTGATTCTGGGAGGTTTTCAATCGGTGATTTCTAATAAGGTATTTTCTTTTACAGGGCATTATCAGGTCAATCAATTTGTGCTGAGTCAATCTCTCGAGGATTCTCCTACTAGCACCAATAGTGAATTTTATTCCAATTTCCGTGATAGAGACTATATAGAACATGTTCAGGTTTTTGCCAATAAACCAGCACTTATAAAAGGGGAAGAGGAAGTAGAAGGTGTAATGATGAAAGGGGTAGGTAGAGATTTTGACAGCCTGGCCTTTAAACCATCGATAGTAAAAGGGCGGTTTATTCAGTTTGGAGACAGTGGCTCTTCTACCAATGAGATTGTGGTCAGCACCAAAATTGCCAGAAAGATGCTTTTGGATGTTGGGAGCAAGGTCACCATGTACTTTGTACAGGATCCTCCCCGCTTCAGAAGACTTGAAGTCGTGGGATTGTACGAAACCTTTTTGGAAGATTTTGATGATAAGTTTATTCTAGGAGATATTCGTGTCATACAAGTGCTGAATGATTGGGATGAAGATAAAGTTGGTGGATTTGAGGTCTTCTTAAAGGATCCTCAAACAATTGACCTTTATGAGGATGAGCTCTATGAAAGTATAGATTATGACTTGAGACTTACCAAAGCAACGGATAAGTTCATTCAGATTTTTGACTGGCTGGAATTGTTGAATAACAATGTCTATGTTTTTTTAGCCTTGATTCTATTTGTAGCTTCTTTCAATATGGTGTCCATTCTCTTTATTCTTATTATGGAAAGGACTTCTATGATTGGCTTATTAAAGGCTTTGGGTAGTACCAACCTGCAAATCCGTAATATCTTTATCTGGAATGGAATCCGAATTATAGGAAGAGGAATGTTATTGGGTAATTTGATTGGTTTGGGCTTTGGTTTACTGCAACAAAGCACCCACTTATTCAAGCTTAATGCTGAAAATTACTACATGAGCTATGTACCTATCGTGTGGGATTGGCCAATAATTTTAGGATTGAATGTATTAATATTGGTTATCACTACTGCAGTATTGTTTATTCCTGCAGTGATCATCAGTAACGTAAACCCTATCAAATCAATTAAATTTGACTAAGCTGTAAGAGGGGTTTTAAAATCAGATAATTGATTGTTCTTTGGCTTTTTTAGGCTTTACAAACATGCTTTTTACTTTCATGTAAATTACGCCAAGTATGGCTTCTCTAAAAATATGTTTAGACATTTTAGAGGTTCCTCTTGTGCGGTCAGTGAAAATAATGGGCACTTCTAGAATATCAAAGCCCATTTTCCAGGCTGTAAATTTCATCTCTATTTGGAAGGCATATCCTATAAATTTGACTTTGTTTAAGGGAATCGCTTCCAAAACTTTTCTATGATAGCATACAAAACCCGCTGTAGTATCTTTTATAGGAATTCCAGTAATGAACTGTACATACTTACTGGCGAAAAATGACATTAAAACCCTGCCCATAGGCCAATTGACCACATTTACACCTGATACATACCTGGAACCAATTACCAAATCATGTGAGCCTTTTACCGCCGCTGAATAGAGCAAACTTAAATCTTGTGGATTGTGAGAAAAGTCAGCATCCATCTCAAATATATAGGTGTAGCCCATTTTCAAAGCATAAGCAAAGCCTTCCAGATAGGCCGTACCTAGTCCCAGTTTGCCTTTTCTTATGATAAGGAAAAGCCGATCAGGAAAGGTTTCCTGCATCTGTTTTACCAATGAAGCGGTTCCATCAGGTGAACTGTCATCTATCACCAATAAATCAAAGTTTTCTGGCAGGGCCATAACTTCGACTATGAGATCCTGGATATTCTCCATCTCATTGAATGTAGGAACAATGACTAGTTTACTGCTTTTCATATTTGAGAATACAAAAGTAGGATTTAATACGGAATATTCTTCTGAGATCAGAAAAATTTGGTGATCGGAAAAAGTTAAAAGATGTAAAATATACAGGCCCAAGCCTCTTTCCAGGATGAGAGGGCTAACCGTGGCCTATGGACCGTATTGGAATAAATTACAGGTGAGAAAAGCAGTACTTACCTGCTATAATTGCAATCATTTTGGTGAAGTTTAGCGAATTCATTGCCTTTTAAGGCGGCTGTTTCCAAGTCGAAGCAAGATTGTCTAGGATTCTTTTCCATTAAACAAACAGCTCTTCTTGCCAAGGCCTCATAATGGTTTGGATTCATTTCCAGAACCGTATCAAAATCTTCGACCGCCCAACTTTTATATCCCAATGTCATGAGGGCCAAACCCCGATTAAAAATGGCACTGACATTGTTTGGCTCCAGTTCAATGTATTTATTAAAGGCCACTACCACTCCTAGACCATCTCCAAGAAGGCCCATAGCGATTCCTTTATAATAATGGGGATTAGGTTCCCTAGGCCTTAGTTTGATGGCTAAATCTAAAAATTCTATAGCACTTTTATAACGTTCATTTTTGATCATTGCCCTGGATAGAAATAGGATGACATCATAGTCTTCAGGCACAATCATGGCTGCATAGAGTAAATTGTTTTCAGCTTCCTTGAAATCTCCTCGATCCCAGGCAATTTTAGCTATTCCTGCATAGGCATAGGCGTATTTGGGATCTAAAGTAATAATCTTTTTATAGTCAGCCATTGCCTCCTTGTATTTACCCAATTCTTCATAAGACCTGGCCCGAAGGTGTAGGGTCTTGAGATCTGTGGTGCTTGTAAAAAGTACTTTGCTAAACTCTTCCACCGCCTCATCATAGGCCCCACTATTGTACAACTGTTCACCAGTTTTAAAATCTCCAAAACAGCTTGTCAGTAATAAGCAGGCCAATACTATTCTTAAATCCCTAAACACCATAATGTTAATTGTATTAAATGATTAGTTCAATATAATAGATAAATTTTAGTTTGACAAATATTTTTTCTATCAATTAATAAAATGACTAAATATTTAATACATCTTAGTGTTTTTAACAGCAACAAAAAACTTGAGTGCAATGCTAAGACACAAGGTTTTTAATTAGGATGGGCCAGGTCAAAGTCCAATTTAAATTGGTACTATAAGGCAAAGAAAAAGGGCAGATGTTGAACTTAGCCTTGATTGAAATTCGCTTAGTTGGCTTCTACATACTTTTTAAAGTTGGTTAAGATGGCTTGCCAGCCTTGTAACTGAACCTCGATGCTGTTTTCAGCTTCTGACTCAAAGGATTTAGATACAGTGGTAGTGCCATTTTTATCTTGGAATTGAATAATTACTTTTCTACCATCAGCCAAGCCGTATTCAATTAGGTTCCCGGGTCGGATTTCCGAAAATGTGCCTTTAAAGGCATGCTGCCATCTTACGCAGCCATAATGTAGCTAAAACTACCGCCTATTTTAAACCCGGATTATGCAATAGACAATCTATTACGTGCTTAAATCGCTTCAAAATCAGCCACTTCGTTGCTGTTTTCAATTTCACCATAGCGCTGCAATGCTAAAATCTCTAAACAGCCTGATTTTCTTGCGATTGCAACACCCATCACGAATTCTATTAGATAATCCGGGTTAAAGATTTATTTAAAGGGAATACAAAATGGGGGTTTTTGGAATGAATCAGACCTTTTCTCCACAATTGAACATCCATTGAACGCCAAATTTGTCTGTGCAACTTCCGTAATAATCTCCCCAAAACATTTCTTGAAGTTCCTGAGTCACTTTGCCACCTTCAGATAGTGCATCAAATAATTTCTTAGTTTCCTTGCGTGTGTCTGGTTGTAGGTTGATATAGGAATTGTTCCCAAAATTAATATTGAAGCCCATTGATTCAGGTGCATCAGTTCCCATTAAGGAATGGACGCCTAATATTCTCAATTCTACATGCATGATTAGGTTTTTGTCTTCTTCAGGTAGAGGGGGCGTATTCTCCTGAGGTGGAATGTCTCCAAACCTCATGGGACCATTTCCATAGAATTCACCACCAAATATTGATTTGTAAAAGTTAAATGCTTCCTCGGTATTTCGAGGGAAATTGAGATAAGTACTTACTGAGGCCATAATTTTTAAATTTTATATGTTATGATTGATTAAAGTAAACTCTTGATAGGTCAATTAGCCATTTATCTTTAAAATATAGGTATGGATTTTCTTAATAATGGTGCTTGAAGCACTGCTGAAATAATATACATCACAGAAAGCATAAGTTTCTGTTTCCATTTTTATCTTCCCATTGACTGCTGCCTCCTGACCATGTGTGATGATCGAATCCAGCTTTAATTCGGCAGGGACCCTATTCTTCATTGCGTTAATCTCAAGGGAGAATTGATTTTTTCCCTGGATGGATTTGTCTCCATATATCTCCCAGACAATGTCTTCAGAAACATGCTCAATGATAAAATCTGCCTGTCCTGTTGCAAAGGCAATATTGAAGTCTTTTAGAAATTCTTTTTTGGGAGAATTTCGACAATTTGCGTTTACTGTTATTTTAGTCATCTAATTTTTTGGCATTTTATTAAAGTCCATGTGCAATATATTCCACCTATGGCCATCTAAATCCGTAAAGGCACAACCATACATCCAGCCTTGGATTTCAGCTGGGGAAGAGAACACCTTACCACCTGCTTTACTCACCTTTATAGCCATGGCATCTACATATTCACGGTCTGGGGCACCTACTGATAGCAGCATTTCACTCCCATTGTTTATGTCTGAAACTTTATTTAATGCATATTTTTCAAACTGGGCTGAGGTAACCATCATTACCGGAACATTGCCAATTTTGAAACCAACCATTTCTGGAGCATCTCTCAATGATTCAAACCCCAGGCTAGTGAAGAAAGCTTTGGTTTGAGAAAGGTTATTAACGGGCAAGTTGATCCATAATTCTTGTGTCATTGTGGTTTCTACTTTTGGTATATTCAAATTTCTATAATTTAATTGTTAATTCCACTGTGTTGATCCGACAATTTAAGGGGTTGATTGCGACAAGGTTAATTTGTAATTTGCTGCTATGAAACACATCTCTATTCTTGTTCCGGAAGGGGATACTAGCCTTAGTAACCTTGAGGCTACCCACAAAATGTTTACTATGGCCAATGGGCATTTGGAACGCTCTGGTCAATCATTATTGTTTGATGTTCACTTGGTCGGCCGGTCCAGTAAGAGTCAGGTTAGCAATGGGATATTTAGTATTAAGCCGGATTGTACCATTGAAGAAGTGAAAAAAACGGATTTAATTATTATTCCGGCTATTCATGGAGACATTCATAAGATTCTAAAAGCCAATCTTGATTTTGTTCCGTGGATCAAGGCCCAATATGAAAAAGGTGCAGAAGTGGCTAGTTTATGCATAGGCGCTTTTCTTTTGGCCAAAACGGGGTTATTAAATGGTAAAAGCTGTGCGACACATTGGCTTATGACCAAGGCGTTTAGAGAGATGTATCCTGAAGTTCAGCTTGTGGATGACAAAATCATCACTGATGAGGCGAGGATATACACGAGTGGTGGTGCTTATTCCTCGCTGAATTTAAACCTGTATCTCATAGAAAAATTTGTAGGTAGGGACATGGCCATACTTTCTTCCAAAATATTTGAGATTGATATTAATCGTCAAAGTCAGTCTCCCTTTATTATTTTCAATGGGCAAAAATGCCATAGTGATAAAGCCGTGAAGGAAGCTCAGGAATATATTGAGGTAAATTTTAATGAAAAGCTAACTGTAGATGGCCTGTCTGAGATGTATGCTATAAGTAGAAGAACCTTTGAAAGGAGATTTAAAAAGGCCACGTCCAATACGGTAATCGAATACATTCAAAGGGTTAGGGTAGAGGCTGCTAAAAAGAAGTTAGAAGCGAATGGAACAAGCATTAATGAAGTAATGTATGAAGTTGGCTATATTGATGCAAAAACATTCAGAGAGCTCTTTAAAAAGTTGGTTGGCATGTCACCCGTAGATTACCGTAACAGGTATTATAAGGAGGTAGAAATGGTTTAGTAGTTCTCCAGTTCAGGTATAAACAAAAAAAGTGACCATAAAATGGCCACTTTCTAATTTTTTAAACCGAATAAAATTATCCGATTACCTCAACGTTAACTGCATTAAGTCCTTTTTGACCTTGCTCAGCTTCGTAAGATACTTTGTCATTTTCTCTGATCTCATCGATCAATCCACTGCTGTGGACGAAAATATCTTTACCTGAATCACTTGGAGTAATAAATCCGTACCCCTTCTCTGTGTTGAAAAACTTTACTGTTCCTTCTTGCATTGTATTATTGTTTGAATTGTAATATTGTGTTATTAATCTATGCGTTCAACGTTAATGGCGTTGAGCCCTTTTTTTCCTTGTTCTGTTTCAAAAGCTACTTCGTCGTTCTCCATGATCTCATGAATGAGGCCACTATTATGGACGAAAATATCCTTACCTGAATCCTTTGGGGTAATGAACCCATACCCTTTTTCTGTGTTGTAAAACTTAACTATTCCTTCTTGCATTATTGTAATTATATTGTATTGATTAAATTATTTCTTTACTGTTGGTAGTTCCATTCGTCCGAGTAGGTACAACATTTTAAAATGTTTGCTTATGGCCGAAAGGAAATTTCCATTCTTATGGTAGGGCAAGCCAAATTCCTTGGATGTCCGCTCCACAATCGGTGCTAATTTTTTATAATGTATGTGACTAATATGGGGAAATAAATGGTGTTCGATTTGATTGGTTAATCCACCTACAAGCCAAGACAAAACTTTGCTATTTGGTGAGAAATTGCAAGTGGTCGCCAATTGATGGGCAAGTCGCTCATCTTCCATGTTTCCCTGTTTGTTGGGTAATGGAAAAGAAGCATCAGAAACCACATGTGCTGATTGGAAAACCAATGATATGGTTAGGCCAGTTACAAAGTGCATAGCCAAAAAAGCTAGGATTACCATTCCTACTCCAAAGCCAGACATTGCCAAAGGCAATATTAAAGCATAAGAGTAATAGACTAATTTCCAAAGTATAATTTTCATTAGACCCAATCTGTAGGTCTTTTTGTCTTTTATCAAGCCCATTTTATAATACCTCTTAAGCCTAATAAAGTCTTTTGTGGTTATCCATGAAATGGTAGACAGCCCATAAAAAAACCAAGCATACAAGTGTTGAAATTTATGAAGCCTGTTAATTTTTGCATTGGGGGAAAACCTTAGGAAAAACGGTGCATTGATATCGTCATCATGCGCTTCAATATTGGTAAAACTATGGTGAAGTACATTGTGTTGAAGTCGCCAAACCTCATCATTTGCACCTATTAAATTAATGGTGTAACCCATTATTTTATTCACATATTTATTTTTGGAGTATGAACCATGTATGGCATCGTGCATAATTCCCATGCCTATTCCTGCCATGCCAAGACCACTAATGATAAATAAACCAAATAATAGGGAGACACTTGAAAATGGGACGAAAATGATAACGGCCAAAGGAGCAAAAAACAGCAGCAACATAAAAATGGTCTTAATTACCATGCGTTCATTGCCGTATCTGCTTAATTTATTGGTTTTGAAGTATTCCGAAACACGTAACTTAAGTGTAGAGGAAAAATCAGGACCTACTGATTTTGCGAAAGATAGCTTTTTAATAGAAACTAGAATTAAATAAAACTTAATTCAATAAAAAAGGAAATGTTGAGGGTATAGATCGATTTAATTCGACTATTGGAAACGTTGGGAGAAATTCTTAGAGGAAAATACTACTTAAACGGTTACTTCTCACTGCCTTTGCAGCGCACTTACTAAATTATTGTACCCAAACATATTTTGGATAGCGTAAAGGTAATCATATTTTACAATTAAATGTATATTTTTTAGGATTTATTTTTTACATCCCCTTTTCACCCCCAAATTATTCGATAAAATACCCCAATGACCATTATTAAGCTAATAACAAAAATACCCTTAGTGATTACATGTATACGAAATCAGGCCAAAGCCTAATTTTTAGAACAATGGCTACTATTATCCATGATTCAGGTAGAATGTTACGCAATTCCTTGCTCTATTAGGTTAAGGGATGGTTAATTAATAGTAATTAAACTGAAAAATGTGATTAATAATTGTTTTTAAATTATTAATCACGAAATAATATGTACGTTTTTATTTTTTTTTCGGTATTTAAATACTTTATTTGATAGGTAAATAGGTTATTAGGTTTCCAATTATTAGGTATGTATACTGCTTTGAGTAACTCAGATCTTCTTTTTCAAATATCAGTGAATACTGATAAAAAGGCTTTTGCTGAACTCTTTAATAGGTACCATTGCAAATTGGTTTCTTTTGCCTTGTACTACTTACCTATTCATGAAGAGGCAGAGGATGTGGTCTCAGATGTATTTGTCAATCTTTTAAAAAAGCACAGTCAGTTAAAGGATATTGACAATTTTGATGGTTATATCTATTTCGCAGTAAAGAACCATTGCCTCAATAGTATTAAGAAGAACAAGCGGAAAGAACGTTTTGTAGGTATTTCATCAGAAATGGAGATTAGGTCTGAAAAGTGCATTCAACCCTTGGAGCAATTACTTAATAAGGAGCTGAGTTATTTTTATAATTGTCTTATAGAAGAATTACCTCCTAAAAGAAAGCTAGTCTTTAAAATGGTGAAAGATGATGGTTTGAAAATTGCTGAAGTAGCCAAACTTTTAGAAATCACCAATAAAACAGTAAAGAAACATCTAGAGCTAGCTGTAAAGGAAATAAGACTGGGAATAAACGAATACCTTGAAGTCAAAGGTAAAAATACCAAAACTAATCCTTTGCAAAGTGAAAAAGAAAAAGTATTCATTTGATACTTTTCAATCCAAATCGAAATATTCGTTAAAAGGGTATTTCCTTGTCAATGCTAAAGGGGTTTTCTCTTAAAATAATCCAGATCATTTTTATCGAGAGCCTTGTTTCTTTTTTCGAAATCTAAGGTAAACCAAATCTAATTACAGGGTAACAGCGAGTATGCAGTGACTGCTTGTATTGATTTTTTCTTTTTAGCATTGACTCCTTCTGCCAACTAAATGTTCCCGGTATATTCTGGCATTAATGCCCTTTATAACTCCTTAATTTAAAATAGAAATTATAATTTCCCACCATCATTTTTTATTGGATTAAAAGGAGTAAAAATAATTTCAAAATAAATCAAATTGTATTACGCCTTTCTTGATGTAGAGATGTCTTATATATGTGAGTAAGAAAAAAGACAATATTGATGACTTGCTGGTAAAGGTATTAACCGGTACGGCAAGTGTTGCTGAATCTGAAGAAGTTGAGTTGTGGGCTAAAGAGAATGAAAAAAATTCCAATACACTAGACAAGTTAAAGGAAATATGGCAAGAAAAATCCCCAGCATATACGCAGGCTAATTCTGAAGATAAAATCGATAACATTTGGGACGAAGGAATAAAAAAAAATAATGCCTCTAAATCTGTTTCCAAACCCTTTCTAAAATACGCTGCCTCCATATTGCTATTTTTTGGTTTTTTAAGTAGTATTTATTATTTTATTCCAGTAAATAATGATACTAAGGAAGAAAAGCTGACAAAATATACCGTTCGCAGTAATCCTCCTGGTCAGAAATCCAAACTAACCCTTCCTGATGGATCCATTGTTTATTTAAACTGCTCTTCAAGTATAAAATATATAGTAGGATTTGAAGGTGAAGAAAGAAAGGTTGAATTAATAGGGGAAGCTTATTTTGAAGTGGCTTCAAATGCTGAAAAACCTTTTATAGTAGAAAGCAATAGATTAGCGACCAAAGCGCTTGGGACTATTTTTAATATTAATGCCTATCCCGATTGTGAGCTAACCAGGATTTCGCTTTTAGAAGGTAAAGTAGAAATTCAAAACCCAAGTACAGATATAAATTCCATATTGCTAACAGCAGGGAAGGAGTTACAGGTAAACACAAAAACTAACACATATACTGAATCAACTTTTGATCCACATTTGGTAGTGGCCTGGAAGGAGGGAGCATTAGCTTTTAAGAATTCAGACTTTAACACAGTTAAATTGAATTTGGAGCGATGGTTTGGTGTAGATATTCATGTTAAAGGGAAAAAGCCAGAAGACTGGAGCGTAACAACAGTCTATAAAGGGCAAACACTAAAAAATATTTTAATGGATTTACAGTATTCTAAAAAATTCGCCTATGAGATAAACGATGATCAAATTATAATTGAGTTTTAGCAAATATGTAGCAGTTGGCAGCTACCTCCAGACGCTTATAAATAATTTAGCGAGTCTCCTGAATGCATATTTTGCAAATAACATTTTCTAAATCCTATATAGAATTTTAACAAAGTAAATTATGAGAAAAAAACCTTTACCACTAATTTTAAAAATGACTAAAAATGTCATTTTTGGTTTTTTGCTACAGACACTTTTTTTCAATGTGTTGCTTGCAAACAGGATTGAAGCGCAAAAAATCAATGAAGTATTTGTGAGTATTTCCTTTAATAAAGGAAAGTTGGTTGATGTACTCAAGGAAATTGAAGTACAGTCAGCATTCCATTTTACAGTTCACGAGAATGATGATTTTTTAAATGAGTTAATCTCTATTAATCATAAGAGAATTTCCATAGAAGGCGCGCTAAAGGAAATTAGCAAAAATACTGGTTTGGCCTTTCAGCAAATCAACAATAACATATCCATTCGGCGTCAAAATACAGATGAGCGAGCTAGAAAACTAGAGCAAGCCAATATAGAAATTAATGGTCAAGTGGTTTCAGGAACAGATAACCTTCCTTTACCTGGCGTTGCAATTAAAGTAAAAGGTACAACCCAGGGAACCATTTCAGATATAGATGGGAATTATACCATTACTGCAGATGAAAACGCAGTGCTCCAATTCAGTTTCATAGGTTTTGCGACCAAAGAAGAAGCTGTAAATGGTCGTTCTTTGATCAATATAGTCTTGGAAGAAGACCAACAAAATTTGGATGAGGTAGTGGTTACAGCCATTGGTATCAAGCAGCAAAAAAAGAAATTGGGTTATGCAACTCAGGAAGTGAATACAGATGTATTGGGTGAAGCAAGAACCATGAACTTGGGAAATGCACTTTCAGGACAAATCGCTGGCTTGACAGTTACCAACCCTACAGGAATCTTTCAGTCTCCTTCTTTTTCATTAAGGGGCAAGACACCTTTGATTGTGTTGGATGGTGTTCCTGTGGAAACAAATTTATTTGATATTTCTCCAGAAGACATTGAGAGTATCAACGTACTAAAAGGTGGTGCTGCCTCTGCACTTTATGGAGCAAGAGGAAAAAATGGAGCCATTCTTATTACCAGAAAAAATGCTTCTAAAGAAGGGCTTACAGTTACCGCTTCTACCAGCAATATGGTGACAGCCGGCTTTACTGTTTTCCCTGAAACCCAAACTCAATATGGTAACGGATCCAATGGGAAATATGAATTTTGGGATGGTGCTGATGGAGGTATTTCCGATGGTGATATGATCTGGGGACCAAAATTTGAACCTGGTGTGATGGTTCCTCAGTGGAATAGCCCAATTAGAAATATTCAAACAGGTGAGCAGATCGATTGGTATGGAAATGTAGCAGGTACTGTATATGATGATAAATCATTGTACGAAAGGGTGCCTACTGAATGGAAAAGACACGATAACCTGAATGACTTCTTGAAAACAGGAGTGGTTTCTAAAAATGATTTCTCCATTGCTTACCAAGGTGAAAAATCCAGATTTTACTTTTCAGGAAATTATTCCTACCAAAAAGGTCAGGTACCTAATACTGCACTTAATACTGGAGGTTTGAACTTTAACAGTTCTTTTGATTTAACCGATAAATTAACATTGGACGCGACCTTGAGTTATAATAAGGTTTACTCACCAAATTATCCGAGATATGGCTATGGACCTAAAAACCATATGTATACCATTTTGATATGGATGGGTGATGATGTCAATGGACGTGATTTGAGAGACCATATGTATGTGCCTGGGCTAGAAGGTTACCGTCAGGCCAATTTTAACTATGCTTGGTACAATAACGTTTATTTTGCAGCTCATGAGTTGAACCAGCAGCACAACCAGAACACGCTTGATGGTAAGTTGAAGTTGAATTACCAGATTTCTGATAATTTTAATATTCAAGGTAGGGTTTCTGCTAGGGAATATAGTGTGTTTTCTGACATGCAGAGTCCAAAATCTTACATGAACTATGGAGATTCTAGAAATGGTGATTACAAGATGTGGAACGACAAACGTTTAAACCTGGATACAGATATCCTTGCTTCTTATAACAAGACTGTAAGTGATAATTTTTCCTTTGCGGTTAATGCAGGTGGATCCATATTCTATAGGACTTACCAGCAGGAATATGCTACTTCTGATGGATTGATTGTCCCAGAAATTTACGGTTTGAGCAATACCCAGGGGCCGGTTAAGGCAAGTAATTATTTTCAGGAAAAAGCCATCCGTAGTACCTATGGTTCTGTGAATTTTGATTTATGGAATTCTGTATTCTTAAATTTCTCTGGAAGAAATGACTGGTCTTCTACATTGCCTACTACTACCAATTCTTATTTCTATCCTTCTGCTTCAATGAGTACCATGCTTTCAGAATTTATTCAGTTGCCAAAAGCAATGGATTACCTTAAAGTATACAGTTCATGGTCTCAAGTTTCAAGTGACTTAAGTCCTTATAGTATCTACTCAACCTATCAAAAAGGGGTTACCTATGGAGCTACTCCATCCGTTTATTATCCTTCAGGTTTGGTGAACTCCAGTATTATGCCTGAGAAGTCCACTACTTTTGAGGCTGGATTTTCAACCTCTTTTGTTCAAAAAAGGTTGACCTTTGAAGGTACTTATTACAGGATTCTGGATGAAAACCAGATCATTGACTTGAGCATTTCTGAAGCTTCAGGTTTCACTTCCAGAAAAGTAAATGGCAACGAATACACCACTCAGGGTTTTGAGGCCATGGTTAATTTCAATGCCATAGAGCGAAATAACTTCTCTTGGAATGTTGGCCTGAACTGGACAAGATATGTGAAGAAAATAACCGAAATTTTCGATAACAATGAGAAATTTGGTAACCTGGTAGCAGGTGACAGATCTGATGCTTACTATGCTACAGTATGGCAAAAAAGTGCAGACGGGAAAGTGATTTTGGATGCCAACACTGGATTGCCTAGCAGAGATCCATATCCATCTAAAATTGGTCATTTAAATCCTTCTTGGAGATTAGGTCTTCAAAACAGATTTAAAGTAGGAGACTTCAGAATTGACATGGACATTGATGGTGCTTGGGGAGGCTTGATCCGATCCTTGACCATTGAGAAAATGTGGTGGGGTGGTAAGCACCCTAACTCCGTACTATATAGAGACCAAGAATATGCTGCTGGACAGCCTGTTTATGTGCCTGAAGGTGTAGTGGTCACTGGTGGTGAGCTTGTTAGGGATGTAAATGGTGTTATCCTTACTGATAGCCGTGAGTATACCCCAAATACTACCGCTGTAAGCTGGCAGACCTGGTCACAGATCTATCCTTACCGTGCTCAGGTAACTGAAGATGAAAATTCGCTTTTTGCCAATGTTTATGACCGTTCCTATTTCAAATTGAGAAGACTATCTGTGTCTTACGATCTTATGAAAATCATGTCTTCAGAAAAAATAAAGAGTCTTGACCTTTCTGTCTATGGTTACAACCTAGCAATGTGGAAAAAGATGCCTTTGTTGGATCCTGATTATGGTGATGACAATAACTTACAAGATCCATCTTCGAGATATGTAGGTTTGACTCTAAGAGCTACCTTTTAATAGATTTTCCAGACTAAGTAAAAAGATATAAGATGAAAAATATATTAGTTATAGGTTTATTGTTGATTGGGCTTGCCTCCTGCCAAAACCTTGAGGAGATGAACATCAATCCTAATCTACCAACGGAAACCCACCCTCAGCTATTGTTGACCAATATAGAGTGGGATGCTTTCAGGGATTATAGGGGTACTTCTCCTTTATATGCATTGAAAATGCTCGTACAAACAGATGGTGAGAATACAAGCCAATATTATAAGTGGGATCGTGCAAGTTACGGAAACTACAGTGTGCTGAAAAATGTGACTAAAATGATGGAAGAAGGAGAAAGAATAGGCGAACCTACCTATGTGGCATTAGGTAAGTTTTTTAGGTCCTATTATTTCTATAACCTGACATTAACCTTCGGTGATGTTCCCTACAGTGCTGCCCTTAAAGGTGAAATAGAACAAAATTACCAGCCCGTTTACGATGAACAGGAAATGGTATTCACTGGGATCTTAAAAGAATTGGAAGAAGCCAATGATATCCTTGCTGCTAACAATACCATTATCGCAGGAGATATCATTTATGATGGAGATGTTACCAGCTGGAGAAAATTGGTCAATGCTTTTAGACTTAAGGTGATGTTGACCCTATCTGAAAAAGATGGGATGAACATTGATAGTGAATTTGCCTCTGTTTATCAGAATGAGCCCTTAATGGAAGGTGTGGATGAAAGTGGACAATTGGTCTTTTTGGATCAGCAGGACAACCGTTATCCTGATTTTAATTCCAGTAGTTTTAGCTCTGGAATGTACATGGATTCCACTTTTATTCAGCGACTTCAGGACCGTGAAGATCCAAGGTTGTTCATTTATTGTACACAGACCAAGTCCGCTAAAGAAGCAGGTAAAGACATTTCTGATTTTTCTGCTTATGAAGGTGGGGATCCAGCCGCTCCTTATGCTGAGGTTAATGAAAAAGCCACTGAAGGTAATGTTTCAAAGGTAAATGATCGTTACCACAAAGATCCAGTGAATGAGCCTTATATGCTTTTGGGTTATTCCGAGCAGCAATTGATTTTGGCTGAGGCTGCTACAAAAGGCTGGATTAATGCAGATGCTGCCATGTTGTATGAATCGGGTGTAAAGGCTTCATTTAAGTTTTACGAGATGTATGCAGAAAATTATTCCTCTTTTGTTGGGGAAGCGGATGCAGAAAACTATCTGTCTAAGCCTATCAATGATTTCTCTATGGCAAGCACAGAAGATGAGCAAATGCAGTTGATCATCATGCAAAAATACCTGCAATCTTTCTTTCAATTGGGATGGACTTCCTTCTTTGATCACCTAAGAAGCGGAGGATATCCTTCTTTTAGGAGACCTGCAGGAGTTGAAATTCCTTACAGATGGATTTACCCTCAATCTGAATACAATTACAACGCCAGTAATGTTACTGAGGCCATCAGCAGACAATTTGGTGAAGGTAATGACCATATCAATGAAATGACCTGGTGGCTGAAATAAAATAAAGCCCTCCAGTTCACTTAAAAGTGGAAAGCAGCCCTTAAAAAAGGTGGTTTTCCACTTTTTTAATTTTTATTAGGAGAATTATTACAGATTCTATAATAGAATTCTAACGTATCTAGAAGCTTTGAAAGCATATAAAAACTAGTTGTTTTATACGTGCTGAAAGCATTTAGCTTTCTTTATCAACTGCTGTGGTTTCCAGGTAATTGATGAGCATTTCCATATTCCCAGAACGGGATCTGGAATAGACTTTAGTCCATTTTCCAGAATTTAGTTTCAGGTTAATAGAATAAAATTTCCCACGCCAGAGGGTGTTGATTTTTTGATAATTCCAGCTATTTAGTTCCGTATCCAAATTGATAACTTCTTTTTTAAAAGGGTGCAAAATGGTTAATTTATTATCGACTAAATGGAAGTTAATACTGGTTTTAGAATTGGCCAATAACACTGCCATTAGTGCGGAGACAATTAAAATTGAGATTATAACTATATACAAATAACTCATGCTTTATTTAATTTACAGGATTTATCTAACGTATCCAATGACAGAATTAAATCCATATTCGGTTTGTTTATCTATTTTTAACCTAAAAGTAATGGTGGTACGGTAAGACCCCATCAAAAGGTAGATGATGAAATAAATAGTTGCTTTTAGTTTATTCCAGACCTGAGACATACATTGTCAGGCAGTTGATACCAAAATTCAGGATTGTCTGTGATGAGTTGAAAAACATTAACGCTAACTATCCCAAAAACAATATGGGCCAGGAACAAAGCTATAAAATAATGTAGCTGTGAAATTTCAGGAGGCTGACTATGCAAGATCAGGTAAGTTTTCCAAACAATTATTGCCACTAATCCGCTTAATGCTCCTATTAATACTGCATCTTGAAAATTGATTCTAAATATTCCCCAATTCCACAATAGAAAATAAGTAAATGAGAAAATAATGCCCACTCCAAATTGGGCCAATGTACCTAGGAATAAAGCGTTTTTGGAAGGATTCATAAAATTTTTTTCCCCTGAGATCATGCTACCTAACAATGGAATAACTTTAGTGAAATGTTTTGATAAGTAACTGTATAGGTACATTATCAAAGTCATGGCTATTGTACCTGCTATTCCTGATAAAAGCGTGATTAGAAAATACCTAATATCCATATTATTACAAGCTTTTAACCCGGATTATGTAATAGAATGTCTATTGCATATTTCGGGTTTAATTGATTGTGGTTTTAGTAAATTAAAATTGATTGGAACAATAAGGGTGAGGGCAAGCCTCACTCCTTAATTTTCTATTTTACCTCTAGAGATCCCAATTGGTCTGCTGAAACGGTTTGATTAAATTTTTCGTGTAGCCATAACTAAATAGGCATTGTTTACGGTTTCAAAACAACTTTCACACAGTCGTCTTCTTTTTTATCAAATATCTCATAGCCTTTTGATGCTTCGGAAAGAGGAAGCGTATGTGAAATAATATCATCTAATACTACTTTGTTTTCTTCAACAAGGGTAATGAGTTTATCTATATAATTTATTACAGGAGCCTGTCCCTGTTTGATCGTAATGGCCTTATCAAACACCCTGTGAAGTGGGAAATTGTCATAAGTTGACCCATATACGCCGACTATACTTACTGTGCCTCCTCTTCTTACTGTCCTAAAAGCCATGTCAAGCACTTTCATACTGCCTTTTTCAAAATTGATAGTGGCCTTTAATTTGTCCATCATGGTCCTTTCTGGCTCAAAACCAACAGCATCTACACAAACTTCGGCACCTCTGCCTTCAGTCATTCCGCGGATGGCTTCTACCACTTCTACATCATGTGGGTTGAGCGTCGTAACGTGATTTACATCACGGGCTTTTTTAAGCCTATACTCTAGGGGGTCAATTGCTATGACTCGTCCAGCACCATTCACCCATGCAGCTTTTTGTGCCATTAATCCCACCGGACCCGAGCCAAAAATCGCTACCGTTTCTCCTCCTTTAAGCTGTGCCCAATCGATAGCGGACCAGCCTGTAGGGAAAATATCGGTTAGAAACAGGGCTTGATTATCACTCAGCTTATCCGGAACGATGCGAGGACTGATATCTGCATAAGGTACCCTCACATATTCCGCCTGACCTCCAGAATAGCCCCCGTACAAATCGGTATAGCCAAACAATGCACCTCCTTTCTGATCGGTAAGATTGCCATTGGGTCCATAGTTTTTATAATTAGATTGTTCACAATGAGGTGAAGCGCCATGATTACAGAAAAAACAATGGCCACATGAAAGCGGAAAAGGTACTACCACACGGTCCCCTTTTTTAAGCTTTTTGACTCCTTTTCCTACTTCCTCCACTATACCCATAAATTCATGCCCCATGATCATATTTCCCGCTTGGGGAACAGCACCACTTAAAATGTGAAGATCAGAACCACATATGGCTGTTGAAGTAACTTTTAAGATAACATCTGTTGGGTCTATAAGACCTGGGTCGTCTACATTATCCACTTGAATTTGACCCGGTTTGTGAAAAACTGCTGCTTTCATGGTTAGTTGGTTTTGGTGCTGTTAGAATTAGTTGGTTATAAATTTAATTTTTCGAATCCCAAAAATTTATCTATTGGAAATGATTGTGATTTATTATCGTATAACGATAAAAAACATAAATTATATAAGCCAATATTTATTCCCATTAAACATTTATTCAAAAAAGCACACATTGTTGAAGTCGCGGTAAAATTCTTCCCATTCTTTACAAAATCTTAAACTTTTAAGTTGGGTTAGGTCAGGATGTAATGTTTTCATTGAAGCAAGATTGCAAGTTGCACTGACAGATTTACCTGCACGGGGACAAGAGGGCAATTATGAAATATTCCATTAAGCTGCAGGCCAGGGAAGGCTTTCTGATTTTTGCTTAAAAAATTCAAGCATGCCAAAAATTGGATGACTTTGCCAGGTAAATTATGCGTTATTGGTTTTCTATAAAGTGGAAAATGAAAGAAACAGTAAGTATATTTGGGATTAGCCTGCTATGTTGTAGGCGATTTCTTTTGTTGTTCTAAGTGCAAAATTCCACGAATTAATATTCAAACATAATAACTAGAATGAAAATAGTAGCAATTTTAATTACAGTCCTGTTATCCGGTTTCAGCTTGGCTGCACAGCAATTTGATGATTCAAAAGTGCCTGGTGTGGTGGTAACCTACAGTCCGGCTTCCTCAGGCAAGTACATTGGATCTCCAAGTTTGGCCATTTTACCCAATGGAGATTATGTGGCCTCCCATGATTTTTTTGGACCTGAGTCCAATGAGCATAAAAGAGCTACTTCAAAAATTTATACCTCCAGTAATAAGGGGAAATCATGGAAGGAAATTGCTGAAATTGACGGGGCGTTTTGGTCCAAACTTTTTGTTCACCAAGGGACACTTTGGCTAATTGGACCTGACAGACATCACGGAAACACACTTGTGAGGCGCTCAGATGATGGTGGTAAAACCTGGACAAAACCTACTAATGGTACCAATGGCTTAATCCTGGAAGGGGAGTACCATTGCGCTCCTATGCCTATTATTGAACACAATGGAAGAATTTGGAGAGCCATGGAAAGTGCCATGGGGCCAATTAAAAAATGGGGAAAAAGATATGGGGCTTTTATGCTTTCAGCACCTGTTGACGCTGATTTATTGCAAGCTGATAGTTGGACAAGTAGCAATATCCTGTACTATGATTCTACTTATTTGGATGGCAACTTCGGTGGCTGGTTAGAAGGCAATGCAGTCGTAGACAAAGAGGGACAAATTTGGGACATGTTGCGTGTGGATGACCGTTCTACTTTAGAAGAGAAAGCTGCCAGAGTTAAAATTAGTGCCGATGGTAAAAAAGCCACCTTTGATCCAGCAACTGGTTTTATATCCTTTTCTGGAGGAAGTAAAAAATTCACCATTCGCTATGATGAAAAAAGTGACCTTTACTGGACCATTGCCAATGTTATCCCTGAATCAGTTAAGAAAGAAAACAAAGGTAAAAACCCGGCCAGTATTAGAAATACCCAAGCATTGTTTTCTTCTCCTGATTTAATCAACTGGGAGCAAAAGAAAGTATTATTGCAACATGAAGATGTTAAAAAACATGGTTTCCAATACCTTGATTGGGTATTCAATGGGAAAGACATCCTCTTTTTATCCAGAACTGCCTATGATGATGGGGTAGGAGGAGCACACAATAACCACGATGCCAACTTCCTTACCTTCCATAAAATCAAAAAGTTTAGAAAAATTAAGTAAAGTGTTCTGTGTCAATTCTTATAGGGTTGGCAATAGTAAAAAGTTTAATTAACCGTGGGTGAAAATCCACGGTTTTTTTTGGTTTTATAAGCTTGAGTAAACGAGATACCACAGGGATAGTTTTAGGCCAGTTTTCACGATAATATTTAGGTTTATCGAACTTCACCTTAAATTTTAACTTCATCCAAAACACAGATTAAATCTTATAACCTCACCAAGCCCTAAAGGGGTGTAATATACTAGCCAAGGGTAACAGCCCTTGGTATTAAATGATCAACACATCTTGATTTTGGCGGTATTGTTGCCAATTCTGCAACAATGCTGACATAATCTCCCTGATGAACGATTTCTCATGGGAATGAATTGACCTTTTAATCCAGGTTTAGGGAAAATAGATCATTTGGGTATCCATCATTTGATTTTTGGCGCTGAATTCCGGGCTAACCTTATTTGGAGCTAACTCATCTTTTTAACGCCCTCCATGCATTTCCAAAAACTATAAGCTTTGAAGGCCGAAAATACCTGAAATAACATGCTGTCATAAAAGAGTTTCTTTGTCGAAATTCAATGACAAACACAGTGCTATCTATCCAATGGGACCGTTAACCAAACTTGCAACTCTCCCTATTAAAACAAAATTTTGATCTTTACGGTAACTGTAAACCCCTTTAGGGGTGATATGATTATAGCCAGTGGCATTAGCCACTGGATTCGTAAAATAAACGTAAATTGATTTTGGCGGTATTGTTGCCAATTCTGCAACAATGCTGACAAAATCTCAACGGCAAAGTCCTTTACCGAAATCCTACATTAACTTTTACGATAACCGAAAACCCCTTTAGGGGTGATATTTTTGTAGCCGGTGGCATGAGCCACCGGATTGATAATCCAATGTTCATTGATTTTGGCGGTATTGTTGCCAATTCTGCAACAATGCTGACAAAATCTCCCTGATGAACGTTTTCTCACGGAAATGAATTGACCTTGTCATCCCGATCTCTCCTGACTGGTTGATTCTTCATTATTCCCACTGTTCATTTTTGGCCCTGAGTGAGTTAAAAATCAGGGCAGGCCCTGAGTGAGTTAAAAATCAGGACAGGCTATGATCAAAAACGAACCAAAAAGGTCAAAGCTGTCAAATCTTATTTCAAATGATGGATTAGGTTTAGGGAAAATTGATCATTAACGTCTCCATCATTTGATTTTTGGCGCTGAATTCCGGGCTAAAAATGAGTGGATCTCCTTATTGGAGCTAACTCATTTTTTTAACGCCCTCCATGCATCTCCAAAAACCATAAGCTTTGAAGGCCGAAAATACCTGAAATAACATGCTGTCATAAAAGAGTTTCTTTGTCGAGATTCAATGACACACCTAAAGCTATCTAACCAATTGGACTATTAACCTAAATAGCAATTCTCCCTAACGGAATAAAATTTTGATCTTTACGATAACCGTAAACCCCTTTAAGGGTGACATGATTATAGCCGGTGGATTTTTCCGCAACAATGCTGACAAAATCATAACGTCTATTATTCAACGATTACACCGATTTTACCGAAACCATACATTAGACTTTATGCCAACCGAAAACCCCGGCAGGGGTGACATGATTATAGCCGGTGGAGTCAACCACCGGATAGGAAATCAAATGTCACTTGATTTTGGCGGTATTGTTGCCCTTTTTTCGCAACAATGCTGACAAAATATTCATTTGAAATCGGAATTCAATTTTCTCTGATAAATGCATTTTGGGAATCGCCTACCCATCTGTATTTATACAAGGTAGTCCGCTGTAATCCATTATCGCCTTTTTCATTGTGGGATATATAAAACAAACCATCACCCAAGGTCTGTATACCTGTCGCTCCCCATTTAAAATGCCAACCACGAATACCTGTATCAGAATCCTTAGGCCCAGCTTGGAGTAAAGACAAAGTTTTGACTTTTATTTTTTTATTATCGGAAGGAATTTGGCTTCTCCGAGGCTTTTTATGGCCATCAATAACGAATAAATCATAATTCGGAAATTGGGTTTTGGACCCCTTATATACCGTGGCAAACAAATTTCCGGTATGTGAATCGTAAGCCAGGTTTTGGATACCATAACGGGTATTTCCGGTTTTCACAAAATACTTTTCTGCTGGCTTTTTAGGACCTGAGGTATGCAGGTTATCTTGAGATAGCTGCTTTTCATATTTATCCCAATTGCTGACATCATACTTTAAAATTACCTGATGGTCATTGTCATCCCTATCTACATCCCCATAAATACCATAGGCAACATATAAATACTTCTTATTGAGATTAGAACTTCCTATAGTAGGGGCAAAGGTAAGTCCATCGATGCCTGAACAGGCAAAGCGGTGAGGCATGATTTTACCAGCTACATTTACTTTAGTCTCGTAATCTTGTACCACCTCTGATAGATAAACAGTACGCAACAGCTCCTCTGTTTCGGCATCCATATCGGACCGTACAATTTTTGCCCCATCAAAAATCGCAATATAGAATCCGTTCACACCCGTACTCTCTTCTTTTCCTAAAGTCCTTTTGATCCCTTTACCTATTGCATCATTTTTATACTCCAAAGAACCGTAGATTTTACCATCTTCTTCGTTGAAATCCAAATCGCCCAGGTGACCCATAAATCCGCCTACGCTTCCTACCACGTGGCCTGAAAGGTCCATTTTGACCAGTTTATTGGTAAAAGAAAGATAAATAAATCCGTTTTTCCTATCCAAAGCCATGCCTTGGACATGCATTTTCCCTTGGTCTCCTGAAAAGAAAGCATTGGGCCAATGACTTGGTATTTTAACTTCTTGCCCTTGTGTATTCCCTAATAACAAAATAAAAAAGAAGGAGAATAGTAATGTTTTTTTCATTGGTATTGGTAATCTGTTTCAGTGATTTGTTGACTTTTCTTCATTTCTGGGAAATAAGCCCATGATATTTTTTTAATTAATGGGATCAAAACAAATAGAATAATTGAAATCAATATACCAATTATATTAATAGGCTTGAGATAAATTGTTATAGACCCGGGAGAATCCAAAATGGTTTGTTAGCCATGGCATTGGAGAAATAATAAAGGATAGACTGGATAAATAGATCAATTTTTATGTAATGAACTTACAAATGTTCTTGATTAAACTACTGTAGAGTCAATAAACCTCTTTTTAATCATAGTCAATCTTTTTGAACGGAAGTCAGCATCGACCATATACTATTTATAGACTTATGGTAACGATAACTTTTTGAAGTTGATGGGAAATATTCTAACAATGGGATGAACGGAGCTTTTAATTTATCAGTATTTGATAGTTTTGAAGCTTAATAAGCTAAATAAAAATAGGCTTACCATAGTATTTGTTTGGGAAAACCTTTAAAATGGAAAGTTTTACCTGCTGTATGTACCTGCCGGAAAGGCATATTGTTTTGAATCAATTAATAATAAACAAGTAAATAAATGAACTGTAAAAGATTAACCTTAGTGCTGCTGTTACCCGTAATGTTTCTGTGTACCTGCGCTTTGCAAGCCCAAGTGAAAAAAGTAAAACATGTGGTTTTATTGGGTTTGGATGGCTTAGGAGCTTATGCTATTCCTCAGGGTGAAATGCCAAACCTTAAAAGAATTATGGAATCCGGAAGTTACAGTTTAAAAGCCAGAACAGTCTTACCCTCATCCAGTGCAGTAAATTGGGCTTCTATGTTGATGGGCTCAGGTCCTACGGCCCATGGATATACTGAATGGGGAAGCAAAACGCCGGAGATTCCACCTGCAAAAATTGGTAATTATGGGATTTACCCTTCTATCTTTGGCTTGATTAGAGAGCAAATGCCTCAAGCCAAAACCGCAGCAATTTATAGCTGGGGTGGCATTGAATACCTGTTGGAAAAGGATGGCATTGATGTGCTGATGCATGGAGATGATGATGAAATCTGTACCGAAAAAGCTTCTGAATTAATTATTAAAGAGAAACCAAATTTTGTATTTATCCATTTGAGTGAACCAGATGGAGTAGGACATGGGATTGGCCACGATACCCCGGAATACTATGCAGAACTAAAAAATGTAGACCATAGAATTGGTCGAATTTATGATGCCATTGAAGAGGCGGGCATTGCTGATGAAACCATCTTTATGCTGTCTTCAGATCATGGAGGAACAGGAAAAGGCCATGGAGGAAAAAGTTTGGAAGAAATATATATCCCATGGATTATTGAAGGCAGGGGTATAAAAAAGAACCATGAGATTTCAGACCTGATCATGACCTATGATACAGCGGCCACCATTGCCTGGATATTTGGTCTGGAAATGCCACAGGTATGGAGAGGAAAACCCGTGTTGGAAAGCATTAAATGACTTTTCCTTTACTATAATAGAAATAGTTGCCAAGTTTATAAATCAAAATAACCATGCTAAGGGCCGGATTTTATTTAATCCGGTCTTTTTTATAGAAGTTGATTCCTTAAATGTTTAGGGGTACAGGAATTTTTCATCAAAGGTTTCTGTGAATTTTTTGCACCTGCTTTAGGATTAAAATAAACTATAATTCCAAAATCTTTTCAAATCACCAAATTTTTTTGAAAGCATTGATTAAATAGGAGCAATTTCTGTTTATTTGTATTGTCTGGATTTTAATGATGGTTTTACTATTTACATAAATCCGCAAACATTGCAGGTTTTGTTGATAATCAGCGCGATGTTAAAATTAGCTGAGTGAAACCTGAAAGGTTTTATCTCAACAAGAACCAATTGATTAAAGAAATAGGCTACGGAAATTAGGTATTTGCTTTGATTTCGTTTGCCGATACACTCAACTGAAGGCAGTAATACAATCACTGTCATGTCAATAATAAAAATTTAAGCCCATGAGAATTGTCTTTGCCCTCTTTGTCATTAGTAATTTTCTTTTTAGTTGTACTGCCTCTCAATCGGAAAAAGCAGCCATAGAAGCCCCTCAGTGGGAGGAAATAGAGCTGGTTTTTACCGCAGCCAATACCTATAAGAATCCATATACGGATATAGAAATGTATGCGGAGTTTGTAGGTCCAGATGGACAGCAACTGCGCCGACCTGCCTTCTGGGATGGGGGACAAAACTGGAAAGTTCGCTTTGCTTCTCCTATTGCCAATGGAGAGTGGAAATGGAAGACCATCGCTTCAGACAGCAGTGTTAACGGTTTACATGGGCAAGAGGGAAAACTTAAAAGTGTGGCCTATGCTGGTGAAAATCAATTGTTGAGGCATGGTCTATTGCGCATGTCTGAGGGCAAGCGAAATGTAGTCCATGCGGATGGTACGCCTTTTATCGTGGTGGGAGATACCCCTTGGGCGATGCCATGGAGAGCAACCTATGCAGATGTAGCACATTATGCCCAAGATCGTGGGGAAAAAGGCTTTAATGCTGCTTTACTTATGAGCATTCAACCTGACCAAGGCGCTACCGGTCCCAATGCACGGGATACCGATCAAGGTTTTGCTGTTGCTTTTTCGGACTTACCAGAAGGGCATATCAATCAAATTAATGTGGATTATTTTCAGTACTTGGACAGCCTGATGGGAATACTGGTGGCCCATGAAATTGTCCCGGTCTATCAGCCTGTTTTTCATGGTTTTGGTTGGAAAGGAAAAGAGGTGTTGGGCAAGAATATAGTGGCCGAAGAATATGCCCGCTATTGCAAATACCTTGTGGCACGCTATGGAGCCCGTCCGGCCATATGGTTGGTTGGTGCTGATGGAATGGGCAGAGAAGTAGGGGTTAAAGAAGGTGGTGAAACCGTCGAAGCTTGGGATGCTTACCAACAACCAACCGGGATTCACTACAACCCCTTTGATGATTTTATTCCTAATTGGGCTGATCCGGAGTCATATAAAGTACATTACAACAAGGCTTTCCAATCTGCCGAATGGCTGGATTTTCAGTGGGCACAAACCGGGCATACTGCCCAAAAGATTTATGATAAAGTGGAACTAATGTATGAGAATAAGCCCACAAAAGCCGTGGCTAATGGAGAACCGACTTATGAAGGAATAAGAGATCCGGAAAATGGGGCTGGCTGGTGGCAGGGCGAAGAAGCCTGGATGCAGTTGATGTCAGGAGGTACCATGGGGGTGGTTTACGGAGCAGGAGGAATATGGCAATGGAAAGTGACCGCAGATGAAGCAGGATGGGCAGAATGGGCAAATTCTGAGTTGTCCTGGCGGGAGGCCTTGAACCTGGAAGGCAGTCGCTATGTGGGATTTATAGCGAAAGCTATGGAGGGAATGCCATTTACAGATATGGAGAAGCGAAAAGACCTGGCAGGTGGGAAGCTTTGTCTGGCCAAGGCAGGAGCGTTCTATGTAAGCTACCTTAACGAAGGCGGGGAAATTACCTTAAGTGAATTAAGGCCAGAAATGCCTTATCAATGGTTCAACCCCAAGACTGGTGCATTCTTAGAGGAAGGCAAAGTAACGGATGCCGTTCAGACCTTCACTGCCCCAGACAATGAACCATGGGTACTAATTGTCGGCAAAAGAAAAACCATTTAAAAAAAACACCCCATCACAATATCACTACATCACCCCATCACCCCATCACCTATTGTTTTTCCCATTGATCAAACGGCCATTTGCAAATTTAATTGAACCGATAATTGAGCAGAAGAAAAAAACGATGCGTCCGTACACCCAAAAAAATGTAGTCAGACATCCCGTTACCTCTCTCATAGCGGAATTCACTAGACAGTCGTCCTTGTATGGCTCCTAAACCTAGTTTTAGTCCTTGCTCATAGCGACGTGTTTTATCCAATAACTTGCCTTCCTCAATGGATTCTGAAGTATGGAATTTATTTGCAGTGGTTTTTTTGTTGGTTTCACTCAAGGCATATCCATTTGATAATCCTCCATTGGCAAAAACTTTAAAACTTCCCAAAGGATACCTAAAGCGCACCATATTATTTACTTTAAGATAACCATAACCCAACTCGCCTTCTACATTTCTATAGTGATTTTCATTGGTGATGTCTTGAAAGCTTCCACTTACAGTATAATTAGAGTAAAATAACTCATTATAAATAGACCATTTTCGATCATTTCTAGGTAGTATAAAATCAACAAAAACACCTGCGACTACACTGTAATTGCTTGGAAAATTAATCCTTAGAATGTCAAAAATTTGGCTACTTCTAAATGAAAGTGATGTTGAAGATACTCCTGTCACAATACCTAACTCGGCAATTACTTTCTCTCTAACTTTTTTAAATGCGGGCAGTCCATCCTTACATTCATAATACTTCATAAAAATGCTTTCCAAACTTTTGCTGTCATAACTGGCACCTTCAAGTGTGGCAGTCATATACAAACAATCACCCAAATAGGAAGCCAGTTGACGCTTGTAGGTTTCGTTTTCCGCTTTGAGCTCCTTCCCGTTTTGTTCTACTAGGTACCACTTGTATTTCAGAAGGGTATAGCTGTTGCCCTCTTTGATATAATAGTTTTCCTTGCCAGAAGACTTCATTCCTAGCAAGGACTTTTCCCCCAATACCAAAGTCTGTAAGAATATTGTATCCATTCTCACTTGTATGGCGGAAGATTCACTGTGTACATAGACCGTATTCTTAGTAACTTCCTTCTCCACTGCAGCCCCCACATAGATTTCATCCAATACCCCAAATTCGGCGATGTCCAAGGGCTTGTAAACTTTTATTCTGTCCTGTCCCTTCTGTTTGAAGAATACAGTTTTCGGGTTGTTATCCCAGTTTCTATAGTCTATAAGTCCAGGTAGGGTGTCCCCTTCTAAGGTCTTTATATAGCCAGGTAAGTATTTTTCCTGTGATACTGCCTCGTTAAAAATCAATATAAAAAATACAAAAGCAAAAATAAATTTCATCGATTAAAAATTGTTAGCGTGTTTAATAAAACCCAAATATAAAGACAAATTTGGTTAATGTCTTTCTAATCCCTTCAAAAATAAAGGGATTTTAGTTTTCGATATCGCCTTTAAGCATCCCAGACATTTCGTTATTTCTTTAACCCGGATTATGTAATGGGATTTTCCGTGTTTAAGGGAAGTGTTGTAATCGAAAGAAAATTAGGATGTTTAGAAATTTCAGCATAGCACCGCTATGATGAAATTAAAAATAGCAACGATTGGGTATTTTGAAGCGATTTCAGCACGTAATAGATTTTCTATTCCCTATTTCGGGTTTAATAGCGACTGTCTTTAAACCTATCCTTATATTCAACAAGCCTATTTAGAAGATGCAAAATGAATGTTTTTGGTGAAACAGCTTGAATTAACATAACAGGTAAAACCCTTTAAGTTGCTATTTTTTAATGAGTTATGTACTGTTTCTTAATCAGTATTTATATTATTCTCTTCTCTGTATAAAAAATAAAGAGATTATGGTTATTATTGATATTCAGTTGAGTGTAGTAGACTCAAAATCCTTTGGACAACAATTTCAGAGGGCTAATGCTTGGCCAAAGGCTACTATTTAAATTGACTTTTACCTGTTTTGATTTATTATTTGTATCAATAAAATTTATTCTAGTGAGACAAACTGTTTTTATAGTATTGCTTTTTATTATAGGTTCCTGTGCCAACCAAAAGCCCAAAAATGAATTTTGGAACGATGGCAAAGCCGTTTTTGAGTTAAGTGAGATTTTTGCAGGAGAGCGATTTCCCAATGTGGTTACTGCCAAAGATGGTTCGATTGTAGCCACCTGGGGAAATAAAAGTTACCAGGTGCGTAGGAGTGAAGATGGAGGCAAAAGCTGGGGGCCAATCATTACCCTTGTCGAGCCCGGTTTTCAAGGAGGAGGCGTTATAGTGGATGAAAACAGTGGAGATATTTTGGCATTTGTAGAAGAAGGTCATCCCATTTCCCCTTTTAAAATGTACAGGAGCAAAGACAATGGGAAAACATGGGCAGCTGAAGAAACAAGTCTAACAGGAGACAAGAATGGAAATGTTCCTTCTATGCACATGAATGAGCATGGCATTACGCTTCAATTTGGTGAAAAGAAAGGCAGATTGATTCGGGCAACCCGTAATTATGATGGGGGCAATAACAAAGAGTTTTGGCCCAACCATTATACCAATGCCATTTATAGCGATGATGCAGGGAAAACCTGGCACACAAGTGCCCCTTTCCCTGCCAATGGAACCGGTGAAGCTACGCTGACAGAACTTTCCGATGGAACGATCTACTACAATTCCCGCAGGCACTTGTCCACCGATGGCTTAAACCCAAGAATGAGACATATTGCGCACAGTACAGATGGTGGAGAGACCTGGGAAGGCCTTTACGTAAGTGAAGAATTGCCTGATGGAGACCAAAGTGGGGATTATGGATTGATGGCAGGCTTGATTAGGCTGCCAATCGAAGGGCATGATGTGTTGCTCTATAGTAATATAGTATCCAATGAAGGCAGAAACCACGGAACCGTCTGGGCCAGCTTCGATGGTGGCAAAACCTGGCCAGTAAACAAGCTGGTAGAAGAGGGTAAGTTTGCCTATTCCTCCATGACCGCCGGAAGGGCCGGTACTCCAAGCGAAGGATTGATTTACCTATTTTTTGAAGGAGAAGACCCTAAAGGTTACTCAGGTAAAATGGCCATTTTCAACCTTGCCTGGCTTACGGATGGTAAGGATTGGGAGGAGTTTTTGAATAATTATTAATGGTTAATTATATAATTGTTAATTGATAATGATTAGGTTAAATCCGGAAACCTTCCAGGTTTTATTGATCATCAGCGGGATGTTAAAATTAGGCGAGTGAAACCTGGAAGGTTTAATCTCTATTGGAACCAGCTGAATTAAGAAATTCGCTGTGGAATTTTAGGTGTTAATTTTTAGATTACCAAACAGCCATGTAATGGTGAGGTTTTTATGGTTGGGGGTGAGCTGTTGGTTTGGTAATTTAGTGTTTAATGGTTTTGTGCGCATTTTTGTTTTTTTTAACGAAACGACGCGGACAAAACCACTTATTGACAGTTTTATCCGTATTTTTAGATTGAGGGACTTTTTTTAACGTTTATTGTCAAATACTTTTGATTTTAGTTTGAATACCACCTATGGCATGTGATGGTACATTCTAAACAAGGCGATATTGCACTGTTAATAGATACTGCCTTCCATAACATAAAAAAAATCAATGCTTCCCTAAAAAGTGCTTTGCCCGATCATTAGGTAAGGGATGAGGTATACAAAGAGATCTTTGAACAGGCAGAGAATTTAAAAAAGTACCAGAGGTGAGAGTAGCTTGGATATTAAGAAGTATAGACCAGTTTACGGGGTTCATTTTAACAAATATCTTCCATTGCTTCAGTAGTAAAAACAATCTCAAATATCATAGGCCAAGAAATTCCTTAAATTGATCATCTGTTAACTTAGTGGTTTTTCCCTCATTGTAGGATTGAATACTTTTTGCCAAACGTTCTTGAATAACTGGATCGTCAAAAAACCTATCATTTTTTATGTTGTTGGAGATTTCATACACTTTGTTTTTTCCTCTCTGTATGATAACTCGCTCATTTTTGTCTATTAAATCCAGGTATTTTTTTAGGTTTTGACGAAATTCTCTAGTGCTTACTACAACCATGTAATTAGAAATTTTGTAAACGTGGTAGTTATTATGGCAAGAAATCTATTTAACATTTCTGGTTTTTTGAAGACTAAGGAAATTTTTGTTTACCAATGATCCTAACTATCCTGACCTGATCCTCTACTGTGAAGAATATTGTATGTGAGCTATGAACGCAATATCTGTAACCTTTATGAATAGATGTTGCTAAAGGATACATCTCAGGATTTTCAGCAATCCTATTAAACGTATTCTCTAGCGATCCATGGTATTTTTCAGCTTGGGTTGGACCAAAAACTGCTTGATCCTAAAGATAAATTTGAATAAGGTCTTCTTCTGCTTGGCGGGTAAGAATATAATTCATTGGCCATTTTTTACTCTTTGTTTAGCCTCTGCAAGAATTTCAGCCATAGATTTATTGGATATGCCACTATTTTCACCCTTTATAAGCTCATTCCTTAACCATAATCGCTCTTCTTCTTGTTCTCTTTGTCTACGAATCAGGTCATTGATCAATTCACTTTTACTGGAGAATTCATTCTCTTCAATTTTTTGTTTCATCCAACGGTCATTCGGTTCATTAACAGAGATAGTTTGTCTAGCCATTTTTTTGTGTGTTTATGGTGTAAAAATACACCATATTTAACGAGTATACAATGGATCTTGTTTATTTTGTACCCTATTATTGAAATGGCATATTATATAATTCCCTCACTCAACGAAACCCGATAGCGGTAAAAGACATTATAATCCAGGTCGGTTGCTAATGTCTCTTCTCAAAAATTCTAAGCTTTTTCAAATCTTTTCAATTTTGGATTATTGCGCTCGAATTCTTTGATGGCTAGCGCCATGTCATATTTGTGCTGCATTTTAGTCCACATTTCGGCGCTTCCACCAAAAACGGTCTGAATTCGGAGTGCGATATTGGGTGAGATGCCGCTTTTTTCATTAACAATTTTTGATACTGTTAGCCTCGAAACCTGCAAGAGTTCTGCGACTTCTCCAATTTTAAGGTGATTTGGTTTAATTACCTCTTCGAAAAAAATTTTTCCTGGGTGAATGTATGTTGTAATATCTCTTTCCATTTCATTTATATTTTAGTGATAATCTTCTAAGTCCAAATCGTATGCTGCCCCAGTTTGATTGTTGTAGTTGAATGTAATACGCCAATTACCTGAAATCTCAAGGGACCAATCTCCTTTTCTATTTCCTTTTAGTGGGTGAGGTTTTAATTCAGGGAATGGGTATAGGTCATCAGGTACCTTTTCGATACTATCGATAATCTCCATTACCATCTCAATTTTCCGGATCATGGTTGACGGAAGTTTACTTCTATCACCCTTGACCCAATAGTTTTTTAGGGATTTATTCTTGATACTTTTTATTATTAGAATATGTATAGTGTAAATATACAGTATACGTTTGTGAGAATCAACCTACATTTTATAAATCAATTTATTTTGGTTTAAGGCTCCACTTTTAATTGTTCTAGCATCCAGAACATTTAAACATGTCTTACTGCCATTAAAATTGGGTTGATTTGGTCAAGCAAAACCTTCCTAGAAATAGATATTGAAAAAGTAAATCAGGTAAATCCACCTTTTAAAAGGAGATGTGGATATTTCTGTAAACGTTCCAAAAATCAATTTCGTAGCTGTTTTGTTATACCGTTATAATCCCTCCCGACTTTGGTCGCGACAGGCTCTGCCCTTTTAATTTTTTGAGATTTAGGTGGATTATAAGATGCTTTGGTTTATCAGGTAATTACCCATTCGCTAAGGAAGGCATAAGCACCACCAACGCTTACTTTTCTATAATCGAACGGAGGTTCCCAAAGAAGGTTTTGACCTGCAGCATTGGCCTAATCATTATTAAAAACCTGGCTTTTCTTTTTCCAAAAGTCCTTTTAGTAAAAGAAACCAGAAAGATTTTGTTTTTAGAAATCTATGCCTAAGTTTGTGCCACAATCATGTCAAAGGCATATAAGAAGTAATATATGCCTTGATTTATAAAGAAGTAGCGAGAGACTGGCTCTATGACCTACTGGCAACCTTCATCAAATGAAAAGGTGCCAATTCCAGACTCTTAAATAAGAGGACTATAAAAAAGACAACATGAAGACAAATCACAACCCCGTTATTTACACCTTTTCAAAGGAACTTTTTCGCCACAAGACGATTCATTTGTGTTGCTGTTTGCTGCACAATAGGGATAAGTCTATGTCTGGCCGCATGTAAAATTCATTTCTAATTTCCGATACTAAGACGATTCAGTCTATGGAGTGATTGCTTCAGCTTCACCCTTATAAAATCCTATTTATTATTTATTAACTTTTAAATTAAATAACCATGTCAGAATTAGTGCAGCGAACATTCCAAGGAATTATTGAAGCTACCAAAAAAGATGTAAGCCTAACAAAAGGAGTATTTAGAGTTACTTCCGAAATGGATGAGCATGTCCGCGTGAAAAATACGGCAAGAGATTTCGAGTTTATCGCAGATGAACCAGAAGCTTTGGCGGGAACAAACTTAGGCCCCAATCCTGTAGAGTATTTATTGGCTTCTCTAGGCTCATGCCAGGTGATTACCTATCAAGTTGTCGCTTCTTTAAAAGGAATTCAATTAAAAAATGTCAAGGTAGAAACCAAAGGGAATATAGACTGGAGGGGATTTCTGGGAATAGACGAAAATGTACGTCCCGGATACCATAAAATAGAAGTGGAAACGATTATTGATTCTGATGAAAGTCCTGAAAGGATACAGGAACTTATTAAAGAGGTAGAGGCCCGTTGCCCTGTATTGGACAACCTGATAAATACTGTAAAAGTAGAAAGCAAGATCTCTATTGTCAATGAGAAAAATCCTGTTGTCTAATTTCAGCAGTCATTAACCAAACAATTGTATCCGGCGAAGGGAGGAAAACAGCAAGCTTTTTCAATCCATTTTGAAAAGCCCTGCAGCTCTGGCCCGGATATAATTTTTTAATTTATGGCTTGGAAGAGGGTAAGAGGTGGGATAGAGTGGTTTATATGCGACTATTTAAGTGATTCATAATGCCCATATACTGAGATAACTGTCACAGTGACTAAATTGCTATCAATAAAATAAACCAAGCGATGTTCATGGTTGATTCTCCTGGACCAATATCCATTGTAATCGTATTTAAGCTTCTCGGGCTTTCCTGTACCTTTCTCTGGGTGTTCTTTTAGTTCATCCAATAAACGTCTAATTTTCTTTGTCACACCCATATTTCCCGATTTTTTGAGTTTTTCGATGTGAGCCAGCGCTTTATCTGTGAATTGAATGGCAAAACTCATAGACCAAGAAGCTTGTCAAAATCCTTTGGATCAACCCTTGTCGTCTTTCCAGATTTGTGCTCAGCTATACCTTTCATTATTTCAGATTTTACCTTGGGATCCATAAAATATTGGTCCTCCTCACTGATTGGTGTAATAGCGAAGGCATGTTTTCTTCCCTGCTGAACAATGACCTGATGTTTTAAGGCCAATTCGAAATATTTCTTCTGGTTGTCCCTAAACTCCCTTGAATTGATAATTATCATGATGTTTTTTAGTCTTGTACCTATTTGGTACGCAAATATATACAAAAAGTTCATGTTGTTCATTATTTAAATCGAGTTACAACGGGAGAGGGGAAATGGGGAATCACTAAATTGTTGACTAACTCGAAATCGATTCCTTCCGGCACAATCATAAGATTTTATCCTCTCCCGAATCTACCAATACTGTATCTACCGTGAAGGTCAGCTTTTCTAGAATATTCCCTGAAGCTGTTTTTTCGGAAGATTTCTTACCGCATGAAAATATAAAAGGGAATAAAAGGAGGTAGAATACATTTTTCATTGCTCTAAAACTTAAAATCAATCACCGCAAAACCCAATTCATCTTCGACATTGACATAGGACCAGAGCTTGCCATCTTTCCAAAAATAGCTTCCAGGAGCTTGTTTTAAGCCTTCAATTTTGGTCTCGCCCAAAACATTGAAGTCTTGGTCATAAGCGAAAAGAAAAACCTCATAAGTAGATGGATCTTCTCGTCTTTCACCCAAAAATGTCTTTTTACCCAGTCGTAAAAACATTTCTCTGCTCTCATCCCAGCGCGGCTCCAAGTAATTCAAATGCTCGAAAACCTTTTTTCGATCTTCATTAAATTCTGCTTGTTCTACAGGAGAATTATTTACAGAGAATGTCATACGGTTAGGAAAGTTTTTGTGCTGAATATCAATAAATTCCATCCTTTTCGTCATCAGGTCTAACCGATACACCGCGCTCATAGCACCCACGGTAAGCAAAAGTTGTTGATTTTCGATATACATTTGGTTGTCGACCCAAAAAAAGTCTATCATCCCATCTACGACCAAAGTCCCCGTAAATTCCATTACAGCTTTCATTTCAGGTATTGGTTCAATTTGATGTTGCTTGGTTATCGGATCGATAATAAATAAAAGGTGCTTCCTATTTTCTTGGCTTGGTGGTTGGGAATAAATTCTATTGTTCTCAAAATCAAAAACAGCCTTATCATACAGCTGTTGCACATTATTGGCTAGATCAGGCTCAATTCCTTCCGGTACCACATTTAGACTTTTGAGCAGTTCGCCACTGCCATTAAATATTCCCTGTGTAGTATAGCCGTTGATAAATAAATCCCCATTTGGTCCCGACTGAAACCTCACATAATTTGAACCTACTCCATTAGGCCCTTCCTCCTGAAATGGTGTCTTACTAACTAACTTGAGCTTATTCAAATCCACTTCCACTAAATTCAGTGGGCTATTTTCAAAAAACAGCAATTTGCTTTTGTCTTGATTAAGGGCTTTAGTTCCTAGTCCTGAGCTTAAGATGAAAATATCCTCTCCCGAATCTACCAGTACCGTATCCACCATATAAGTCAGGTTTTCTAGAATATTTCTTGATTGGGCTTTTTCAGAAGATGCCTTACCGCAGGAATAGAGAAGGGGAATCAAAAGGAGGTAGAATACGTTTTTCATTGTCCTAAAATTTAAATTCCATCACTACAAAGCACTGTTCAAACTCGGACTTCTCAGATGCGGTTGCATTTTGGTAAATCGATAATTCGAGATATAATTGACGATTCGTTTTCTAATAGGTAAATAGACCCAAAACAAATATATAATAAAAGATTAGTTTAAAAACTTATTTACTAAAAATTTAAAATTTAACCTTGTTACTAGGTAGCTTCTAAATAGCCTTCTTGCTATATTAAATAATGCTTTGTGGTTTGGGAAAGAGGTTGAAATAACTTCTTAACACAACTTTGGCTTTGGCTGTGTGAAATATTAAACCAACTTTAGATAGAATAGGTCTTTCTTAAGCATCCAATCCTACTGGCAATTGAACTGAAAAAAATGAATTTAAAAAATGGAGAAAAATAAAATATATACACATATCTTCCTGATATATAAGGAGCTAAATACGATTATTTAATTTGCTTAGAACTTAATCTTATACAGGATGTGTAACTAATTGACAAATAAATAATTAACCATAAAACGGTACAAATTCGGTACAATAATTTCTAGAGGTAGTGGTTTTTTAGGATTATTTTAATTTTGGTAAGGGTGCTGAATTTATCCATCCTTATTCCTCATTAAATTTTTGTGCTTCCAAATTTACCCTTTCTTTATATTCAGTTTTAAGGTCATTGCTGAGAAAAGACGTTTCAATTAATTGGTTAGCCTTTGGTAGCCATTTTTGGAGACGTTTATAGACTCCATTGACTTGTTTCTCATTCAATTTCAAAACCACTCCTAATCTATCGAAATAACCTTTGTTGAAATTCATTTTTTTCCCTCCAAGCAATAGTGCTATATCTTCCTTGTCTTTTGGGAGGATGACTTTAACATTGAGTAAATCATAAGCAGGAGATAAAGCCCAACCTTGATCAGTTTGCCACATTGAGAAATTTTTCAAGTGCATGTCATTATTGCCGATGACATAGTTAAAAACAGCAAGTTCGAAGAATCGCATTTTATCAAGTAAGGTATTGGTTGAAAGTTCACCAATGGCTTTCCCCAGGGTTTCCATATTCCCTTTGTATTTGTCTTCCAGTTCCAAGATCTGCAAGAAATCAATCATGTGGATTTTAGAATGATCCTCTTTGCGATCTATTCGCTTGGTGAGATAGGACAATTCGCCTGAAGCCAATCGAATCAAAGTAGAAGGCACTACTTCAATATTAAATAATTCTGCCAACCTCATGGAGAGATGCTCATTTTCTGGCATCTCGGGGTATTGGATATTTTGTGGCTTCAGAATATACATGCCCTCCAGCGCATTTAGGATCGTAAGTCTTCCCTGATGTCCGTTCTCCAATTCGGTTTTTATCCACCCCAATGACAATTTTGGTTGAACTCCAGGAACCGTAATGGAACTTTCAGCTGCCTGCTTTGCCAAGACTTCCATTTCTGACAGTTGATAGGGAAGCTCTGGAGCATGTGTAGTCCCAAAGAAGTCTTTGACGCATTTGGGATGATAATCTCCTGTTTGACTTGTGTTCAGTGTTTCATAACAGTACAAACATCTATTCATTTCCTTTTAGGTTTAGAGGGTGAACGCTCACGGCTCCAATAGCATTTTGGCAACAAGCCAAAAGTAGCCCCATTCGGTCATTTTTATTGATTTTCCAGCTTTCTGCAGCAATATTCAATAACCAACCTTCGGGAATCAAGCCGTCAAAAAAGGAAAATAGGCGTGTGCTTTGATAGGGGCGAAAGGTCACCGGCATTTGAAACGTGATGAATTGATTAGGGTGTTTTTGGGTGTATGATTCGTCGTACACAAAAACATATTCACCAGAATCTTCTTCTGTCAAGATGCCGGCCAACTCATTGTTATACTTCACTATTCCTTTTCGCATCTTTTTCGTGAATTGAAGTTAATACGTGGCCAAACATGCTTAGAACTTGGTTTACCCTAGAAAGGCTTAAATTTTCCTTTCCCTGCTCGATTTTCCGGATTACGGTAAGCGCAACCCCGGCTTTTTCGGCAAATTCTTCTTGAGTCATCCCCAACTGCTTTCGTCTGGTTTTTACAAATTCGGCTATTTGATTCATTCTATATGTATTTACATATAAATGTATGAAAAATATTTGAATTATATGTTTTTGCGTATAAAAAGTAAACTTGAATTATTTTTATATGCATTTAGATATAGTGTTATAGCCAAGCCTTTCTCGGTGGGGGATAGAAAGTCGCTCTATAGCTCATTTATCTGGTTTTATTGAGCTATAGAAATCAGTTTAATCGCTCATAGGATGAATTTGGGAGAGACCGGATTGGCCAAACTTCACTTCATTGTGCACACACTGTGTGCACAAAGTTTATCCAATAGTTCAGATTAGTTTTTTTCTGTGGAATATGGAATAAAAGCAGCTTACAGCTTCAGTGCCTGTCGTCTCGGTTTCGGTTCAATACACTTATCAATTTTACTGTTTCCATTTTCCCGACATTCGCCGGGACAGGCTTTCCGGTTTGCTGGATATAATTCGGGTTTAAGGCTTTGAAAACCTCAAAGGTTTTTACTTTCCGATACAAAACTTACTAAAAATATTCGCTAGTAAATCGTCGGTGGTGATCTCTCCGGTGATTTCACCAAGGAAATGAAGCGAGCGACGGATGTCCATGGCCAGAAAATCGTTTGTAACTTCTTCGTCCAGACCGGTCAATACATCCAGCAAGGATTGACGGGTTCTTGTCAACGAATCGTAGTGGCGAATATTGGTGACTATGGTATTACCGGTTCTGAATTTGTCCAGGTTTACCAATTCAAGTATCCGGCTCGTTAAAGTTTCCAGGTTTTCTTTCTTTCCTGCAGAAATGAAAATAGTGTCCGGATAAGACTTCTTTAATTCGTTGACAAACAATGGATTGGCCTTGTCTACTTTATTGGCTACTTTAAGGAAAGGGATTCCTAGATTTTCTAATTTATTAATGTCTTTGCTGATTTCCACCATGTCCGTATCGCCCAAATCAAATAGATAGAGGATCAGTGATGCGGTCTTCATTTTCTCATGGGTTCGACTAACTCCCATGGCTTCGAGAACATCAGTGGTTTCTCGGATTCCGGCAGTATCTGTAAACCTAAAAATCATGCCGCCAATATTGATTTCGTCTTCGATAAAGTCACGAGTGGTTCCGGCTATATCCGAAACGATGGCTTTTTCTTCTTTGAGTAAAGCGTTGAGTAGGGTGGACTTACCCGCATTTGGTTTTCCGGCAATTACGGTTGGTACCCCATTTTTAATCACATTTCCCAAGTCAAAACTACTGATCAATTGCTCCACAACACGGAGTAATTTTTCTACAAGAATTCGCAAATCATCTCTGCTGGCAAATTCTACATCCTCCTCTGTGAAGTCCAGTTCCAATTCTATCATGGAAGCAAAATGAATCAACTCTGTACGAAGACTGGCAATTTCACCAGAAAACCCACCACGCATTTGATTCATGGCAGCTTGGTGAGAAGCTTCGGAATCACTGTGAATTAAATCTGCTACCGCTTCTGCCTGTGCCAGGTCAAACTGTCCATTTAAAAAAGCCCTTTGCGTAAATTCACCCGGTAGGGCAGGGCGGGCCCCCTTTCTGACCAGCAATTTTATTACTTGGTTGATAATATAAGAAGAGCCGTGAGTAGAGATTTCTACAACGTTTTCTTTGGTAAAAGACTTAGGCGCAACAAATAAGGAAACGAGCACTTCATCGATTACTCGCTTTTCATCTCGAATCGTTCCAAAATGAATCGTGTGACTTTCCTGCTTCTCCAGGTCCTTGCCATAAAAAACCTGATTGGCCAGTTTTATGGCATTGTTTCCGGAAAGGCGGATAACTGCGATTGCACCTACACCTTGAGGTGTGGCCAAAGCGATGATGGTATCTTCTTTTTGACTAAAATGCAAGGCCATTAATGATCGAAATTTTCGAGTAAAATTTTAAGTGAACTGATAAAATTATCCGGTTCCCTATAGCCGGGAAGCTGAGTGATATTTTCCATTGCAGCATCCATGACTACAAAATTTGGATAAGACCTTACCCTCATATTATAAGCCATCATTTGTTCGGTGTATTCTTTTCCTTTGAATTCAAACTTCCTTTTCCTGTCTTCAGCATTTAGCTTAACAGCGTAAAAGTTTTCGTTGACGTATTCGATGACTTTAGAATCAGTAAAAGTATTTCTATCCATTTTTTTGCACCAGCCACACCAATCGGTGTAAACATCCACTAAAACCATTTTTGGTTTTTCGGCTGTCTTTTCTATTGCCTCCTCAAAGCTGTACCAAGTGATCTCATTTTTTTGAGCGGTAGCCAGTTGTTGAACAAAAACCAGCAACACCAGAAGTCCTACTACTTTTTTCATGTCTGTGTTTTATAATAATTTCTTAAAGCTGTTCATTTCAGATTGACAAAAATTAATAAATTTTATCAAGTAAACCTTGTTGTTAATTTGAGGTCTTTATTACTATAGTTAATTTTCAAGTCAAGATTTTAAAGAACCTTTTAATTTTCAAATCGGTTCCATTCCATTAAAGAGGATGAAGCATTACCTGAATATTGGCAGCGACTTCCTTAGATACAAACACCTTTTTCTGATTGTCAATAAATAATTCCAGAGAACCATCGTAGTCTACTTTTTCCAAGACAAGAACTTTTGCACCTATATAGATACCTACCTTGTCAAGGTATTTTAAAAAGGCAGCACTTGTGTCACTTACCGAAACAATTTTCCCACTTTGTCCTACAGGAACTTCCTGAAGGATTATTCTTGGCTTGGTGCTTAACTCCCCAAATTCATCCGGGATAGGATCTCCATGTGGATCAAATTTGGGAAATCCCAGGTATTCATCCAGGCGACGGACGAGAAGGGGAGCCTTTACATGTTCCAATTCTTCTGCAATTGCATTGACTTCATCCCAGCTAAATTTTAATTTGTCTACCAAAAATACTTGCCATAAGCGGTGCCTTCTTATGATATGAAGTGCTGTTTTTCTACCCTCATCAGTTAAGCTTACACCATAGTATTTCCTGTAATCAATCAGTTGTTTTTCCGCCAATTTTTTTAGCATATCGCTCACTGAGGCGGCCTTCGTATTGACCGCTGCAGCAATCTCATTTGTGGATACTTTCTCCAGACCTTCCGCTACAAGGTTGTAAATGGTTCGCAAATAATTCTCTTCCGCTTGACTCAGGCTTATCATAAAAACTAAATTTCTACAAATTTATAATTTAGACTGGTCTAAAAAAATATTTAATTTCTGTCTAAATCAACTGTGGATAACTGTGTTCTTATCTTTTTCGTTAATTTAGTTTACCCGATAAATTAATTTAGATAAGTCTAAAAATTAAATAAAACATTGTTTATCAATGAATTACAAATACAAATTTTAATAAATTTGAAAAATTAGACCTTAAAAAGGTATATTGGAAAAGTACAAATGGGGAGTTTTGCTCAGGTTATTGACCCGCTAATTCACCTATTAATTGTTGGAATTTTATTCCTTCTATTGACCAATCAACGTTTTCATCGGGTAAAAACCGGTAAAAATCAATGCTTAAGAGCGTTTTCCACACCATAAAAGCATTCTCAATAGCTAAAAAATCTACACACATTCCTGCCGGATACTTATCCACAATCTCTTTCCACACTGGATTATCGGTAATTAAAATCACTTTCTGATGGGCTATTCCTTCATAAAGTTTGGTTGGAACCTTATCCTTTATACTTGGTAGCAAATGATAGGGCAATAACAGCACATCTGCCTGGTCTATCTTCTCTTGAATAAAGACTGCTGGTAAGGGGCTTGAAGAAAGAAATAGATTTACCCCTGCTTTTGATTGGTAACGTGTTAGTAATTCATTTGAAAAGCTTTCCATAGGACAATGGCCAACAATGGTTAACTTTGCATGAGGGAGTTGTTCTTGTAGCTTTAGGAACCATTTAATGGCCTCTAGCACGCCGTAAACGGGTGTGATGGTGCCACTGATTATAAAATGAACCGCATTGGCATTGGTTATTCTAAAAGAGCCCTTTGTTATTGGAGGAATTGAAGCCTTATTTTCTACTATTGTGTAGTTCTTAATGGCAGGCATTTCCTTGGCGTAACATTTCTCTGCAAAAATATAGTGATCAATGGCTGGCTGACTGAGTTTTTCAGCAGTTTTGACCAAGAGAATAGCTAAATTTCGAACCAAAAAGGGTAATGTTTGGTTGCTGGATATGTTTTTGGAATAGTTTTCCTGAACATCATAGATCAAGCGGTAGCCAAGCATACATTTCCCTATTGTAGCCATTGGTAGTAATTCGTAGGTGGTGACAATAACTATTGCAGGTTTAATTTTGAAAAGCTGCTGAAGGAACCTAAATGGGACAAATAGTCGGGAAATATGAGTTCGTGGGCCAGAAAAAATCTCTATTAGACGTATATTTTTGACCTTAGGCGTTTTTTTTGTTGAAAACCCTATGATGTTAAGGTCGTATTTATTTGTTTCACGAATTGAAAATCCCAGCTTATACAACACTCTGGAATCATCCACTGGTTTGAGGACAGAAGCGAATATAATGGGGATTTTTTGAGGCATAAAATTGAAAAATCAAACTAAGCTAATATTAAATTTATGGATTTACAGCATATTATTGAAAAAGCCTGGGACAACAGGGAGCAATTGAATGAAAAAGATGTCCAAATCGCGATTAAAACTGTTATAGCGGACCTGGACAATGGTAAACTTAGGGTGGCTGAGCCTGAAGGCGATGGTACTTGGAAGGTAAATGATTGGGTAAAGAAAGCTGTAATCCTTTATTTTCCCATTCAAAAAATGAGAACTATTGAGGTTGGACCTTTTGAATTTCATGATAAAATGGCGCTTAAAACCAATTATGCCAAGCAAGGAATCAGAGTAGTTCCTCATGCTGTGGCAAGATATGGCGCGTTTCTTGCTAGCGGTGTAGTGATGATGCCTTCTTATGTCAATATCGGTGCTTATGTAGACAGTGGAACCATGGTTGATACTTGGGCTACTGTAGGATCATGTGCACAGATAGGAAAGAACGTTCACCTTAGCGGTGGAGTAGGCATAGGAGGCGTTTTGGAACCCATTCAAGCAGCACCTGTCATTATTGAAGATGGTGCTTTTATAGGATCCAGAGCTATCATAGTAGAGGGAGTAAGAATTGGTAAAGAGGCCGTTATTGGTGCAGGTGTTACTCTTACTGCAAGTTCTAAAATCATCGATGTAACTGGCGAAAAACCAGTAGAGTACAAAGGGTATGTTCCTGATAGATCAGTAGTTATACCAGGAACTTTAAACAAAAAGTTTAATGCTGGTGAATACCAGGTTCCTTGTGCACTTATCATCGGTCAAAGAAAAGCTTCGACAGATTTAAAGACTTCTCTCAATGATGCTCTCAGAGATAACAGTGTAGCAGTCTAATTTCAATTTAATATATGATTTCAATTAAAAACCTATTAAGCATATTTCTATTGGCTTCCTTTTTTGTGGCTTGTGGAAACAATTCGTCCAATAAAGGGGATGCCTTTTACAGTGAAGGACAGTACAAAGAAGCAATTATGGCTTATGCCAGTTACCTGGAAAATAAGCCTAATCATGTTAAAGTTCTTTACAATAAAGGAAGGGCACATGAAGAGTTGGATGAATTTAAATTGGCAGAGCAAAGTTTTAAGCAGGCCTTGAAACATGATTCAAAGAATACTCAGATCTTGCTTAGCCTTTCAAATTTGTACCATAACAATGGAAAACCTGAATTGGCGCTAATGTATGCCGACAATGCAGTATCTGTCTCCGGTGCACCAGCAATGGCTTATTTTCTAAAGGCCAGGTCCATGCATAGTTTAGGCAATGTAAAGGAAGCACTGAGAGAATACAATACAGCTATAAAAATGAGTCCTACCAATGGTCAGGCCTATTATTACAGAGGAATGCTGTATGCAGCTACTGATCAGATAGGAAATGCTTGTAAGGATTTTAAAGCGGCAGTAAAGAATGATTATGTTCCTGCAAAGGAATCGATTAAAAAGTATTGTAAATAAAAAGAGTTTGTCTCTTACTTATATGATTTAAAAGGCCTGATTAATTCAGGCCTTTTTTTATACCCAAAAAACGATTCTAATGATTGTAGTTAAATTTAGGTCAGTTTAATTAAATTGTATTTAATATTAGACAAGGTTATATTTATCAATGAGTTATGATAGCTGATATTCTGCTTCAATAATCTTTTTTTGCTTAATACTTGAAATGGTATTAATTGACCTTTGACTATTATTGACAGCTCTCCGCTTAAGAATATTGAAAATGCTAAAGCTCTTTTATTAAGGCCTGAAATATGAACTCTTAAATAATTCTATGGTAGTAACTGTGGATAGCCCTAGGCTTGAATAGTTTCTCTTTTAGTGATAGATGAATCATTATACTGACTCAAGTTTAATTCAACTGAATTGTAGTTAAATGTTTACTAATATCTGGTATTCAGTTGTTTAAGGTTATTTTGAATCTAGCTTACCATTTGCTTTCGGATTATTTGACCAAGTTTATTTCTTCTAAGGGAAAAGAAGTTTATTCCTGAGTTATGCTTTACTTATTTATCTGGTAGATGCTAAAAGTATCTGTTGCTCTTAAAAGAATTTGTTGCTTAATCTTTAAATTACGTCAAAAGGAATTATTGAGCTTTATTCAGTTAGATTGACCTTAAGTTGGTGTGTGGTAACGCTTTGTAATTAAGTAAGTTATAGTTTAATATTAGATTCAATCCTCAAGCCTATAACATGGAATTTTAAAAGTCTAATGTTCCTGTGCTAACAAGAATTATTGTTTCAGGTTTATCTTGTTAATCTAAAAACCTAAGCAATAGAGATAAATGAAATTGCTATCAAAATTGCCTTATTACACTTTCCCAAGAAGGGGGAAGGATTCCAGATAATTGTTTGTTTCTGTTAAATATTGTTCAAATAAATTAAACTTCAACCAATGTTACGGAAAAACTTGGTTATCATTAATATAGCTTAATTTATTTAACCCGGATTAAGTAATAGGATTTCTCCGCCCTGACAATGGTCAGGGGTGAAGCCTG
>TARA_R110002124_G_scaffold57700_9_pt1 | contig 53732 bp, 35 predicted proteins | sample TARA_R110002124 | Tara Oceans TARA_R110002124 (sample SAMEA4397445) | marine metagenome | biome: Polar Biome; feature: [SRF] surface water layer (ENVO:00010504); material: water (ENVO:00002006), including particulate matter (ENVO:01000060) such as... | depth 5 m
AAATTTTAACTTAAAATAAAATGAAACTGCCCTTTATTATCTACTTGCTTTCCCTTAGCTTTTTATCTTATGGCCAGGAAATAGTCATTCCAAAAGGTTATGAATTGCTTGCTGAAACAGAGGGCGATTTGGACAAGGATCAGATTTGTGAAAAAGTACTTGTATTTGAAACCTCTGAACCCTCTGAATATGGAAATATCAGGGAAATTCAAGTGCTGAAATTTTCAAATGGACAATGGACTATCTGGAGAAAATCATGCAATGCCATTTTAAAAAATCAAGAGGGTGGCATTATGGGTGACCCTTTTGAAGAAATTTCTATTGAAAATGGAATTTTGACAATTGGCTTTTCTGGGGGCAGCAGTTGGAAATGGTTTTACAAAGACAAATACAGATTTCAAAACGATGAGTTTGAACTTATAGGTCATACAAGCATTTTTGGTAAATTATGCGAATACTGGGCTAACTTTGATTTCAATATCTCTACAGGAAAAATAATCTACAAGAAGGAGTACGAAGATTGTGAAAATGATCAGGATATCTATAAAACTGAAGCGGAAGAGTTCTATTATAAAGGGTTAAAAATTAACCTTAACAATAGAAATTTGGATAAAGTAAAACTCACCACACCAAAGTACCAGGAAGACCTGTATTTATAAAAAATTGAGGTATAAGTTCGTAAAAGCTAAAAATATAAATGCTTTTGGAGGGAAAACAAATAAAAAGGTAATAAAAAAGCAGTTTTTAGAATCCGAATTTTTATAATAATTCAGCTAAAAACTGCTTTTTCTAATGCTTATTTGGTTACAGGCTCTTCAATAACAGCCTTCATAAATGATACCTCTCCGGTATCGACATCATAATAACCTCCTGTCATTCCAATTTCTCCATTTTCATACAACTCTTTTAAAACCGGACTTTCTTGTAGAATCAAGTCCATGGTAGAAATAACATTTTGTTTTTCTACAGCCCTAATGAACTCAGGGTCAGTTTTATTTGACTTAGGCATATTGTCTGAAACTTCATCAATAGCAGGATGAACCTTTTCCAATAACCCAGTTAAATTTCCGATTTTCACTCCAGCACAGGCTCCTTTTATCGCTCCGCATTTGCTATGTCCTAGGACTACGATTTGTTTGGATCCAGCAAGTTTACAAGCAAATTCCATGCTTCCTAAAATGTCTTTATTAATTACATTCCCAGCTATTCTAACGCTAAATATATCACCTAACCCTTGATCGAAAATCAATTCAGCAGAAGTCCTACTGTCTATACAGCTCAAGACAACAGCAAAAGGAAACTGTCCATCTTTAGTGTCATTTACTTGCTCTAGTAAATTTCTATTAATTTTAAGATTGCTTACAAAACGTTGGTTTCCTTCCTTTAATATAGTCAAGGCCTTAGCTGGCGTCATTGTGGCCTGTGTTTCTGCAGTATGTGCTTTCATTTTTTATAACTATTTTTTTTAAATATAGGTATCTATAATTATTTAATTATGGAAAAGTTGGCTAATTCTATCTTCTGACAAAAGGTTTTTGTCGATATGAACTTTATTGTTGGTATCGATATCATTGTCTAATCGATAAGCATCTTTAAAACCTACTAATTTAACCTTAATTCCTTTTTCTTTTGCATTTACCATTTTAAATTCATGAATCAAATCAAGTACATCTTGAGCTATATACACTGTATCTGAAGCATTTATTATTACGTTTGAATTCTCTGGGAGTTTGTTCAGAGTAAGCTTAATTGCAGCTTTGTTAAGAAATGAAACTTCCTGAGCTAAATCTACATGGATTACATCACCACTTGTGTATTCTTCTTTTCTAAAGAAGTAGGCTTTTTTTATGTTTCCTCGTAAGATGAAAATCACACTTATGATCATTCCGAGGGCTACCCCATTCAATAAACCTAAGAAAACTACTGCCAACATGGTGGCAATAAATGGAACGAACTGGTATTTTCCACGGTCCCAGAAATGTTTAATAGTTGCTGGATTGGCTAATTTATATCCGATTGTTAATAATATAGCTGCAAGCGTAGCCATCGGAATTAAATTGAGTATCATCGGTATGCTTAATACACAAATAAGTAGTAAAAAACCATGGATTATTGCAGACATCTTCGTTTTGGCACCTGAATTAGCATTTGCAGTGGATCTAACAACTACTGAAGTCATTGGTAGACCACCTAGAATACCACTTATCATGTTCCCAACTCCTTGCGCCTTCAACTCCACATTGGTATTAACAAACCTCTTTAAAGGATCAATCCTTTCCGTTGCTTCTATACACAACAATGTTTCAATTGAAGCTACAATAGTAATGGTAACAGCCACAATCCATACTCCCGGATTAAACACGGCTTGATATGAAGGTGTGACAAATATTCCTTTTAATTCTTCTATACTTTTTGGAACCGGCAAATTAACCAAGTAGTCAGCACTTACCACAAAAGAACTGTTTGTTGCAATAAATAAACCATTAATAAAAATTCCCAATAATACTGCTACCAAAGCGCCAGGCACCAACTTTAACTTTTTCAAAGCAGGTGTTTTTTGCCAGGTAATAAGTACTGCCAAAGAAGCAACTGTTATAATTAGAATTCCAGGTTGAATGTCTTGAAAGGCAGCAAATATATCAACAAAAATCCCCAATCCAGAGCTTATTTCTACGTCAGAACCCAAAGCCAAGGGAATTTGCTGAATAAAGATAATAACGCCTATACCTGCTAGCATTCCCTCAATAACATTGGAAGGAAAATAATTGGATATTGTTCCTGCTTTCATCAAACCCAAGACCAATTGCATAGCCCCAGCTAAAATTACCGCTACTAGGAAAGATTCATAGCCAAGATCTGCTATTGCAACAAAAACAATTGCCGTCAAACCAGCTGCAGGGCCTGAGACACTAATATGAGATTGACTTAAGAACCCAACGACGATACCGCCTATGATGCCTGTAATGATTCCTGAGAATAAGGGTGCGCCAGATGCCAAGGCAATTCCCAAGCATAAAGGTAGTGCTACCAGAAATACTACCAAACCTGATGCAACATCTGATTTTAGATGCGCAAATAGATTATTACTTTTCATGTAAAATTATTATGAGTTTAAAATTTCTTACTCCTGTAAAGAGCATAAAATACTCTTAGGGATAGATAAAAATCCAATGACTGCAAGATTTACAATGTCATTGACAGAAAGAAAAATTATTTAAACTCTGGAGGTGGAACTATTATTCCCGGATCATAGAGGCTATTCAAGAAATTATCGATGTTAATTCTACGCGAAATATCGTTATCAAACGATCTGGCTAACAAGAAATAATTCGTAGGAAAAAAATCATCAACATCCAACTCGCATTTTACTTCATGCTCTTTAGTTTCTTCTTCTGTAAATGAAAAAAACATGGATATATTCACCTCATCATCTATCGCTGCCACCACAATGCTGGGCATAAACAATAGCGAAAGGAAAAGGGTCAAAAACCCAAACGATATACCTCGATATGTTGATTTATTAAAAGCCAATCTTAAATATTTGTGAATGCAATATAGTGAATAACATAAAATTTAACGTCCTCTAATTGAAAATGTTTAGTATTTTTCGTCAATTTTATGCTTTTAGCTTGAAAAACAGCACTTAATTAAAGAATTGAAAAAGCAACTTTAGTTGATATTTTACTTAGCTCAGGGCCATAAAGTCAAGATTTTTCCATTCTACCATCCAACAGGTGAATTACTTTTTTACCATAAGTAGCATTCTTTTCTGAATGTGTTACCTGTATAATGGTGACCCCTTCCTCATTTAATTTCTTAAACAACTCCATAATTTCTTGGCCTTGCTTTGAATTTAGATTACCAGTTGGTTCATCAGCTAAAATTAACTTAGGCTTTCCTATCAAAGCACGAGCCACTCCAACAAGCTGCTGTTGTCCCCCACTTAGTTGAGTTGGAAACAAGTTTTTTTTTCTTACAATATTAAAACGATCCAACATATCAGCAACAAGGGCTTTGCGTTCAGATCCGGAATGCTTTTTATAGAGCAAAGGCATTTCCAGGTTCTCATAGACCGTCAACTCATCAATCAAATGATAAGCCTGAAAAACAAAACCAATGTATTGTTTGTAGAGCTCAGGACGGTGTTTTTCTTTCAATTGGTGAACAGGTTCATCCATAAAATTGTATTTACCTTCATCAAAGACATCCAACATACCAATTACATTGAGCAAGGTAGACTTTCCTGAACCGGAAGGTCCCATAATGGAAATAAAAGCGCCTTCCTCAACTTCAAGATTGATGTCTTTAAGCAAAAAAACCCTTCTTCCGCCCTGTTGGACCCATTTAAAAATATTATTTAATTGTATGAGCATGGTATAATATTAGTGTTAAATATTTTAATTTTCAGTTCTATTCTTCCTTTAAAGCATCCACAGGATTGGCCATGGCAGCATTGAGACTTTGATAACTAACAGTCAAAAGTGCAATGCCAATGGCAAGTACTCCCGCCAAACCAAATACCCACCAACTGATCGTTGTTTTATAAGCAAATCCCTCCAACCAATGATGCATACCGTACCAAGCTATTGGCACGGCAATGATAAAAGACATCAATACCCATTTTAGAAAGTCTTTGTTAAGTAAAATTATAATTTCGGAAACTTTGGCGCCATTTACTTTTCTAATGCCAATTTCTTTGGTCCTTTTTGCCATGGAATACGAAGCCAAGGCGAACAAACCCATGCAGGAAAGCAAAACAGCAAGTATAGAAAACCAAGCCACCAAGGTGTTGATTTTTATGTACTCTTTGTACTGTTCGTTAAGTTTTTCATCTGCAAAATAAAACTTGGGTGCTATTCCTGAAAAAGCAGCACTCCATTTTTCTTTCAATTGATCAAGCACCTGAAGGCTTGCTCCTTTCTTTGCTTTGATGGAAAAATATCCCCAATTGGTAAAATCCTCCTGATCAGCAAAAATATGTACCAATGGTTGGGCTTTGTGTTGAACTCCTTGATAGCTGAAATTATCCACAATACCCACCAACTTCCGAATTTCCCCACTTGTTGAGCTTTCATTAAGAATCTGCCCATTTGCTTCCCTATAACCCAACACTTGTGTAGCAGCCTTATTGAGAACAATCGCATTTTCAAAATCTACGCTTCCTTTTTCAAAGCCATGACCTGACAATATTTTTATTCCAAAGGTTTTAAAATAGTTTTCTCCAACATAGGCTTTTCGAAGGTGTATCGATTCTGGCAAATTTTCTCCCTGAGGGTAAAAACCATTGTAATTTTCACCATAGTAGCCTGGGAAACACTGAGAGAAGCTTAGGGCCTCAACCAATGGACTTTCTTCTATCTCAGCAGCTATTCGTTTGTATTGGTTGCTTGTCTTTTCCAAGTCAGGAAATTGCCAGGGTTGTAATTCTGTAATGATTACATTTTCCGTGTCAAAAAGAGGGTCTTTCTCCATCATGGCCTTGACTTGTTTTCTGACCAAAACTGTACCTGAAATCAATACAATAGCTATGGCAAACTGAATCACAATTAGGGAGTGTCTTGCAGCAGAAGACCTGCTTCCTGAATAAGCATTTCCTTTTAGACTTTCTGTCAATGTACCCCTTGCCCAGAAAAAGGAGGGTATAATACCAGATAATATGCCCACTACCGCCCATATAAGCAATGGTATCCAAATAAAAACAGGATTTTGGAAAGGTGCAAAATGTAATTTGGTTTCAAAGAGTGAATTGAAGCTTGGAAGAAATACAGCCATTAAGCCTAACCCTAAAAACAGGGCAACAAAGCTAACTGCAAAGGATTCTGTCAATATTTGCCCAAAAAGCTCACTCCTACTGGCACCATGTACTTTCTTAATGCCTATTTCCTTAATGCGAGAAAGTACACTGGTAATTGTTAGATTTATAAAATTAACAATAGCGATACTTATAATGCCTAAAGCAATTATGCTGAGGATGACAATTAGCGTTTGGTTGGATTCCTCAGCAGCATGGTATTCACTTAAAGACAATAGGTTAAGGTCTGTTTCATTTTGACCTACCGGTAAGTAATTTTCTTTAACAATTTGCTTAAGTTTTTCATCAAGTGCTTCGGGGTTTATTCCATCTTTTAGTTGAATATAAGTAATTGAAAAGGTGTTGTACCAGTCATGTATACCCTTCATCCAAGGGGAAATCTCCTCCCCTGTATCATAGGAGGAAACAATATCAAATTTTATGGAAGAATTTGAAGGAATGGCTACCACCCCTTTAACTTCTAGGAATACATCCTCAAATTTTATTTGCAGTTTTTTACCTACAGCAGGTTCATCACCAAAATACTTTTTAGCAAGGTTTGTACTTATCACCACCCCATATTTGTCCTGAATAGCATTTTTTGCAGATCCTTCGGTAAATGGAAAACTAAAGACAGAGAAAAAACCTTCATCTACGTATATAATATTTTCCTGGAAGGCTACATCTTCATAACTTATGCGAAAACCTTCCCAATCAAAAATTCGCGTACCATTTTCAATTTCAGGTATCTCTTCCAATAGCTTCGGCAATAAAGGCCCTTTGGTCTGAACAGATTCCCCATCCCTGATCCTGTAGATATTTTCATAATTATCATGAAATTGGTTGTAGGTCAGGTCATTATGGACATAAAGTGCCAAAAGCAAAAAAGATGCAATCCCAATGCCTAATCCAAAGGTATTAATCAAAAAGGTCCCCTTGTTGTTCTTTATATTTCTAAAGAAAAGTTTTAAGTTATGTCGCAGCATTGTTTCATAAATTATAAATGTCAATTTCCTTCAATCTTTTTTACGATCTTTATGCCATAAATATAATATACTTATAATCAGAACATTGTATTGCATTCAATCTGGATCAGAATACGAAATGTAAAATATTTTGACAAATTATGTCTAATAAATTTACACTTTGAGGTCGCTTATTCCGTACTCAAGCTATTCACAGGATTGGTATTGGCTGCGGCAAATATTTTGATACTGATGACAGCCAATGCAATTATTGAAATACCTAAGCCACCAAGTAGAAAGACCCACCAACTCAAGGTTGTTTGGTTGGCGAATTCCTGTAACCAGGTACTTATGCCCCACCAGGCTATAGGAACAGCTATAACAAAAGCAATGCCGACCAGTACCATGAACTCCTTCCCAAGTAAAAGGTTAAGTTGCATGATGGAGGCCCCCAGGACTTTTCTAATGCCAATCTCTTTGGTGCGCCTTTCGGTGGTATGGATTACCAAACCAAGAAGGCCAAGGCAACTGATGAGTATGGCCAATCCGGTAGACCATTTTAAAAGCGTGGCCGTACTTTGCTCCTCGCTGTAAAATTTCTTGACATCCTCATCCACAAAATTAATTTTAAACGTTTCGTCAGGAAAGAACTCCTTCCACTGCGATTCTATTTTATTTATTGCCAAAGGCCAATTTTCTATATCGTTAGCCTCAAAGGAAAAGTGTAGGGTTCTATTTTGACTATCCTGAAGAAATGCCATAGGCTCTATTTCCTCCCTTAAGGAACTTTGGTTAAAGTCTTCCATAACCCCTACAATAGGTATATTTTTATTGTTTACTTTGAATTGCTGGCCAATGACCTCTTCCGGTTTTTGAAATCCAATTTGGCGCATCAATGTTTCATTGATTACATATTCCGAAATAGAATCCTTGAGAGGTAAACGACCCGTCAAAAGGTCTATTCCATATAAATCGAGGTAATTTTCATCCCCATAGAGCAATTGTATTTGAACATGGGTTTCCTCCCCCTCAGAAAAATAGCTCACTCCTCTTCCTGAATAGCTTTGGGATGCGGGAGGATCTCCAGCAATACTTAAATTTTTAACCTCAGGGACTGCTTCAAGTACCTCCTTAAACGCTTCATATTTTTCAAGCGAAGCTTCACCCCTCGGAGCTTTAATATAGGCAATAGACTCCGTCTTAAATCCCATATCCTTATTTATCAGGTAGTTTATCTGTTTGCCTACCAATAGTGTGGCTATAATAAAAACCTGGGCAATTACAAATTGGAAAACGGTTAGGAATTTTCTTAAACTCCCCTTGTCCCCATCCAAAACCGATTGATTTTTGAGTACGGATACTGGTTTAAAATGAGACAACACAAGGCCTGGATATAATCCCGCCAAAAAGGTAATGAGGATTAGTAACAACAATAAAAAAAAAATAAGCACCGGGTTTTGCATTAAATCCAAGCTAAGCCCAGGAGGTATAAAGTCGGCGAATACACGAAGCAGTAAAGAAGCTAAGAATAAGGACAAAATAGCTGCCGCAAGGGTCAAAATGAAAGTTTCACCCAGGTATTGAATCACCAACTGCTTTTTGGAACTTCCTAAAGTTTTCCGAATGCCAATTTCTTTTGCCCGTTTGGCAGATTGAGCTGTATTGAGATTGATAAAATTAATACAGCCCAAAAGCAATAGAAAAAGGGCAATAAAACCCAAACCAAATAAAATATCAGCGCTTGCCCGGTAACTGCTGTTGTCAAATACACCGTAATTATCGTTAAGGTGTAGGGCTTTCAAAGGTTGCAAATTGAAGGACCTGAAATAGCCCAAAGCAGCCATTTCTTCATTCTTGTACTCTTCAGCCAATGAATTCAGTTGGGCTTGCACGGCTTCTTTATTATTAAATTTATCTGTTTTAATAAACAATTGGGTTGATGAACTGATACTTCCCCAACTAGTATCATAGATATAACCATACTTCTCTGAATTTTGAACCGAGCTTCGGGATAAAAACTCCTTGAATGTAAAGTCACTACGGTCTTCAAATTCAGCCACAATTCCTGTCACTTTTACGATTAAAGAATCCTCATAAATCAAGGTATTGCCAATGACTTCTTCGGGTAATTTGCCAGGAAAGTATTTTTCCGCCCTACTTTTGCTCAATACTACTTCATACGGATTTTCGAGTGCTGCATTGGATGATCCTGCAAGCCATTGGTAATTGAAAATCTTAAAGTATTCCTGGTCAGCAATCACTATATCTCCAGGCCAGTCAAATTCCTCTTGACTAGAACCTACAGTAACTTTATCAAAACCAAAAAGGAAAAATGGACTGACATGGTCAATTCCTGTACTATTGGCTTGTAAGACATCAATTAGCGGTACCGGAACACCTCTAGAATGGCCTTCTCGGTCAGGTCCTTGGGTATCTACTACTACACGGTAAATCCTTTCTCTGTCCTCATGAAATTTATCAAAAGTAAGGTCATAATAGATCATGATACCGATCACAAAAGCAGCACTCAAACCTATGGATAGGCCAATTACATTGATCAATGAGAAGGTTTTGTTTTTCCAGATACTTCGAAAAGCAATTTTTAGATAATTTCTGTACATGGCTTTCTGGTTTATTCAGTTCTTAAACTCTTCACAGGATTTACATTTGCAGCTTTAATGGCTTGGAAGCTTACCGTCAATAGGGTAATGAGCAATGCGCCAGCAGTGGCATAACCAAAGGTCCATGCAGATATTTCCATACGGTAATCGTAATTCTGTAACCACTGACTCATAAAGTAATAGATGATAGGAATCGCAATCAGGCAAGAAATCAGTACAAGAATCACAAAATCTTTGGAAAGCATCTGCCATAAATTTAAAACCGATGCCCCCAACACTTTTCGAACCCCTATTTCCTTGGTTCGTTGCTCTGCCACAAAGGAAGCCAAACCAAAAAGGCCCAAGCAGCTAATAAGAATGGCCAAAAGGGTAAAAACTCCTGCCAAATTCCCCAGGCGCTCTTCAGATTCAAACTTTTGACCAAAAGCCTCATCTACAAAGCCATAATCAAATTGTGCAGAGGGAACAACTTTGGCAAATACCTCTTCAATCCGGGCAATGGCATCACTGGCAATTGCATCGGGCTTAATTTTAATGTTTATATAGTCTACCCTATCGTAATCAATATAGAAAAAGGCCTGTTTTACAGGATTGTAAGGGGATTGCATCACCATGTCTTTTGTCACACCGATGATCTCTGCCCGGTCGTCATTCCCAAATGTAATGAAGCTCCCTACCGGATTTTCCAGGCCCATGTATTTGACAGCTGTTTCATTTAAGATAATGGTCGAAGAGTCCGAAGCATAGTCTCTGGAAAAGTCCCTGCCTTCCACAAACTGCCAACCAACGGTATTCCCATAATCATGCGTTACCCGCAAAATACCAAAGTCAGGTGACATCTCAGGATCTTTGCCTTCCCAACTGATACCCCCACCTCCATTGCTATATACCCCCATTAATGGAGAAGAAGACTGGGTCATGTCTTCCACAACTCCTGTGTTTATCAATTCATTCCTCAATAGGTTGTACTTTCCATTGTACTCGGGATTATTCATTTGTATCGAAATAAGATTGCTTCGGTCATAGCCAATCGGCCGGTCCTTGGTGAATTCTATTTGGTTAAAAACGATCACTGTTCCCACTGCCAACATTATTGATACAGCAAACTGAAAGACTACCAATACCTTTCTGGGAACTGCGGAATAGGGTCCAGCCTTAAAGGTTCCTTTCAATACCATGATCGGACTAAAAGAGGAAAGGTACAAGGCCGGATAACTACCAGCTAACAACCCAGTAAGCAAGGTGACCCCCAATATAGATGCCCAGAAGGTCAGGTTGGCCCAGGGTATCTGCATATTTTTGCCCGCCAATTCATTGAACCATGGAATGGTGAGCAATACCATTGCCAATGCGAAAAGTAGGGCAATACCTGAAATCAATATGGATTCACTTAGGAACTGGAAGACCAATTGCTGCTTATTGGAGCCAACTGTTTTTCTAATGCCTACTTCTTTGGAACGCTTTTCAGAGCGAGCTGTACTGAGGTTCATAAAGTTAATACAGGCCAGAATCAATACAAATAAACCTATGGCTATAAATAACCACACAAAAGTGATCCTACCTTCTGTAGGCTCCCCTTGAGCATCAAATTGGGAATACAAATGCCATTTGTCCATGGGATAAGCAAAAGGATGTAGACCACGTTTCTCGAAACCCTCCAATGATTCCGCGGGTCCGTATTGAAAATACAAATCCTTCAAAGCAGCATTGGCTGTTTCAAAATCAATTTCTGGCTTCAATTGCACATAAAATTGGAAAGACCAATCATCCCAAACTGTTTTTATTCGTTCGAATCTTTCGGGCTCATTGGCCTCTGTCAATTTCCAGTTGGCAAAAAATTTCACATTGGCAAAACTGTTGTTTTTGGGGAGTTCCTTGTAAACGCCATTTACGATGGCATTCATCTCATTATTGATCTTTATAGATTTACCTATTGGATTTTTTTTTCCAAAAATGGCTGCAGCAGCAGTTTCAGATAAAACCACGGCATTGACCTCTTCTAAACTCGAATAAGAGCCTTGTATCATTTCCAAAGAGAGCATTTCCAGCCCCTCACTTTCAATAAACTGCCCTGTTTGGGTGTGATTTTCTCCCGCATTCGTCAATACATAATTCCCTACCCAGGTAGCACGTATTGCATGCGTAAAATAATCTGAATAATTGTCTTTTATAACGCTACCCATGGTGTACAGCGTAGAGGGAAAAGACTCAATTTCACTTGTATCCAGGTTTTTGGATCTATTGTAAACCTGTGCAATCTTATCATGGTTTTTATGGTGGGTATTGAAAGTAAATTCATCCAGAACCCATAGACCGATCATGATGACAACAGCCATTCCTAATGCCAATCCCCCGATATTAATTGCAGAGTAGCCCCTGTTGCGGGTAAGGTTTCGCCAGGCAATTTTTAGATAATTTTTATACATGATTTTATGATTTATTCGGTTCTTAAACTTTTAACTGGGTTAATATTCGCTGCTTTTATTGCATGAAAACCTACTGTCAACAGTGCGATAGTCAAAACCATAGTACCTGCCATGACAAAAACCCACCATTGAATTTCTATTTGATAAGCAAAATCCTCCAGCCAATAATTCATAACAAGCCAGGCCAAAGGAGACGCCACTATAATTGCGAGTCCTACTAGTTTTAAAAATTCTTTGGACAAAAGTTTTACGATGCCCATTACGGATGCGCCGATCACTTTCCGTATGCCTATTTCCCTCCGTCGCTGCACAGTACTATAAGCTACCAGGCCAAATAAGCCCAGACAGGAAATAATAATGGCCAGCATTGAGAAATTAAAAATAAGGTATCCGAATCGCTCGTCAGCTCGGTATTGACGGTCAAAGAATTCATCAAGAAAATAATAATCGAAGGGTTCGTTTGGTAGAACGGCCTTCCATTTTTCCTCAATGGAGGCTACTGTATTTGTTAAATCATTTGAGGATAATTTAACCGTCAGAAGCCCTTTTCTACCTCTGTCCACCCGCATGGTAAGGGGATCAATGTTTTCCTTTAAGGACTTAAAATGAAAATCTTGTACTACCCCGACAACCCTGCCTGAACGCCCCCATTGCTCAAATTTGGCTTCCAGAGCATCCTTCGGAGAAGCAAAGCCCAGCAATTTCACAGCACTTTCGTTAATTACCATGGCTTCTAAAGTGTCTGTTGGAAACTGGCTGGAAAAACCTCTTCCTGCAACTACCTTCATATCAAATTGAGTAATGGCATCAAAATCCACAAAATAGGCATCAACATCTACTATTTGTTGGTCATTGTTTACATTTTGAATCCTTGAATAGGCCAAAGGATTGTCTCCTCCTGGAATGCTTGATACCAAACTCGTTGAGACTACTCCAGGTAAAGCCTCAAGTCCATCTTTTAGCTCAGTATTACTGGAGTTCAATATTACCATCCGCTCTTTATCAAACCCCAAATCCTGGTTCCGCATAAAACTCATCTGGTGATAAATGACAATGGTACCAATGATTAATGCTATGGAAATTGAGAATTGGGTAACGACCAGCCCTTTTCGCAATAGAATCCCTTTCGTTCCATTGGAAAAACTGCCTTTCAATACATTTACAGGCTTAAATGAAGACAAAATGAATGCAGGATAGCTACCTGCTAATATTCCTATAAGTATTGCGATTCCTAATATAGACAAGACATGAGAGGGATTAGACAAAATACCCTCAGCTATGGTTTTACCCGCCATATCGTTAAAAGCAGGTAGAATCAGCGAAGTAATGGCAAGGGTTAAGGAAAATGCCAGTAAACAAATGAGGGTAGATTCACCGATAAACTGGAGGCCCAGTTGTCTTTTTTCAGCACCAATTACCTTGCGTATTCCCACTTCCCTGGCCCTTTCCGTGGACCTTGCAGTAGTAAGGTTGATGAAATTAATACTGGCAATCAACAAAATAAAGAGGGCAACAATTGATAGGGTATACACATTGTTAATGTTTCCACTTATCGTTCTGTATCGGTCTGATCGCAGATAAACCTCCTTAAAAGGTTCCAGGTACAATGTGACGTAGGCCTGGAGTTTTTTCATCCCTTCCCCATCATTTCTTTCTAAGAATTCTGGGAATTTAGATTCCAATACCTTGGCATTTACCTTTGGCTTGAGCAATATATAGGCATCCGGCTCATACCCTTCCCAATTGTCATTCAAATTGGGACTATAATTTTCAGTAAAAAAAGTGGTTAAAGAGATCAAAATATCTGCCCTTAAATGGGAATTTACAGGCATATCTTCCATCACAGCTGTTACATTGCCTACAAAACCATAATCCTCAATATCCAAAGACTCGCCAATGGGGTCCAGATCTCCAAAATACTTTTTTGCCATTGATTCAGAGAGTACAATGCTGAAAGGAGCTACAAGTGCATTTTCCTTATTTCCAGATAAAAGTTTAAAGTCAAACATTTTGAAAAAATCCAGATCAACTGCCAAACCATTGTTTTCGTTGTATCTTTTACCATCGCGATGAACCAACAGACGGGTTTCCTGAATTCTTACTGCTGATTCAACTTCTTCAAATGCTGTATGCAAGTGAGGTGGCACAGCCCAGGCAGGTTCACTATTTTTTATGGTACTTGTTGGTGTTTCAATATCCGATACCACCCGATAAATCCTGTCTGCCTTGCTGTGAAACTGATCATAGCTGAGTTCAAAGCTCACATAAAGAAGAATCAGGAAACCAGCACTAAGCCCAATTGCCAGCCCTGCAATATTCAAGAACGAAAAGCCCCGATGTCTCCAAAGATTTCGAAAAGCGATTTTTAGATAGTTTTTGTACATGGTTTTTCTTCTTTAATTGATGCGGAATTTTACTCCGTACCTAAACTTTTAACTGGGTTCACTATTGCTGCTTTGATGGCGTGAAAACTCACTGTTAGCAGTGCAATTATTATTGCTGAAGCCCCTGCGAGAGCAAACATCCACCATTGAAGGGTAATGCGGTAAGCGAAATCCTCTAACCAGAAATACATAAAGAACCAGGCTATAGGGGCAGCAATAAAGAAGGAGATAATTACTAATTTTACAAATTCCCTGGACAAGAGATTTAATATTCCTCCTACCGAAGAGCCCAACACTTTTCTAATTCCTATTTCTCGTTTGCGCTGTAAGGTGCTGTAAGCTGCAAGACCTAATAATCCCAGACATGAAATAAATATGGCTAGCGCTGCAAAGTTCAAGAAGAGATTTCCAAAGCGTTCTTCGGTCTGGTATTGTTTATTAAAAGATTGATCTAAGAAATAATAATCAAAAGGGGCGTTTGGAATTATAGCCTCCCATTTGGATGCAATAGCAGCTACAGTTTGTTGAATATCTTTTGGGTTTACTTTCACAACCAGTAAATCAGTACCTTTTGGTTCAAGCCGCATTGTCAAAGGCTCGATAGGTTGTCGAAGAGATTTAAAATGAAAATCTTTAATTACCCCAATAATTTTACCTTCACGTCCCCATTGTTTAAAATTGGCACCAATGGCTTCCTCAGGAGAACTGTATCCTAACAACTTCACTGTCTCTTCATTCACCACCATGGCCTCGGTAGAATCAGTTGCAAATGCTTTTGAAAAGGATCTTCCGGCAACAAGCGGTATATCGAATTGAGGAATAAATTCCTCATCTATAAAATAGAGTGCGAGGTTGGCGATCTGCAAATCACCATTTATATTCTCCACTTCAGAATAAGCAGAACTATTGCTTTTTCCAGGCACACTTGAGGAAAGCGAAGTTGAAAGTACATTGGGTAAATCATCAATGGCATGTCTCAATGCTTTTTGAGAAGGCGAAACACCTGTACCCAGGACAATGGTTTGTTCTTTGTTGAAACCTAGTTCCTGGTTGCGCATATAATTCATCTGATTATAGATGACAGTGGTTCCAATAATCAATGCGATTGAGATGGTAAATTGAGCAATTACCAATCCTTTTCTCAGAAGAATCCCTCTGGTACCAGAAGAAAAACTTCCTTTTAAAACACTAATAGGCTTAAAAGAGGACAATACAAAAGCTGGGTAGATACCTGCCAAAACGCCAATACCCAAGGACATTAATAGAAGTATAGGCAATTGATTGGCACTAGAAATAATACCTGGACTTATTATTTTACCGGCCATGTCATTAAAAAAGGGAATGGCTATAGCGGTAAGAACTAGGGCGATTAAAAATGCCATAAATGAAATAACAATGGACTCCCCTAAAAATTGAATGCCCAATTGTCGTTTGCCTGCACCAATAACTTTTCGGATTCCAACTTCTTTGGCTCTATCGACTGACCTGGCAGTAGTTAAGTTTATAAAATTGATGCAGGCTATTAATAAAATGAAAATAGCCACAATAGAAAAAATGTATACATTACTAATATTACCACCCCCAGCACCTCCCCTGGTGGACCGTAAATAAACATCTGTTAATGGTTCAAGAAAAAGATTGACATACATCTGCGACTTCTTCATTTCCTCTCCATTATTTCGCTCCAAAAATTCTGGAAATTTGGCAACAAGTTGATCAATATTGGCATGTTCCGCTACGAGAATATAGCCAGCCGCACCGTAATTGTTCCAAAAACTATCCACATCCCTATCCATTCCTTTGGTATAGGTGGCCATAGATACCACCATGTTGGTCTTGATGTGTGAGTTTTCGGGAAAGTCTTCCATCAAGCCAGTAACAGTAGCTAAATGGCCTTCCTCCATGATTTTAACTGTTTTGCCAACAGGATTCTCATTTCCGAAGTACTTCTTTGCAGCCTTTTCTGAAAGCACCAGGCTGAAGGGGTCTTTTAAAACATTGTCCGCATCTCCTTGTAGCAGTTTAAAATCGAATACATTGAAAAAATCGGCATCAACAATTTTGGCCTCTGTTTCCTGGAATTTGATGTCCTCTTTGCGGACTAACATATCCAGCCCTGAAATCCTAACAGCAGCTTCAATTTCAGGGAATTGTTCTTCTAAATGCGGCGGTACAGCCCAGGCAGGGATATCTGCTTCGATATTGTCTGTAGGTGTTTTTATATCTGCAACAACCCGGTAAATACGGTCTGCTTTGGAATGGAAATTGTCATAACTTATCTCAAAACCTACATAAAGTAAAATAAGAAAACCTGCGGTTAGCCCAATGGCCAAGCCGCTTATATTCAAGAACGAAAAGCCCCGATGTCTCCAAAGATTTCGAAAAGCGATTTTTAGATAGTTTTTGTACATAATTTTCAACTTTTGAAGACAGCCCAAGGGGTAAGTACTTGTGAAATCATCGGTATATTATTCTGACCGTAAACTATTTACGGGGTTTGTTAAGGCAGCTTTAAATGCCTGAAAGCTTACTGTAGTCATGGCAATGGTAACCGCAATGGCCCCTGATATCAAAAACATCCACCATTTAATTTCAATGTGATAGGCAAAATCCTGTAACCATCTATCCATGCCAAACCAGGCAATGGGAAAGGCGATTAAAGAGGCAATGGCGACTAGTTTTCCGAAATCTTTGCTCAACATCAGGGTAACAGAGATAATGGAAGCCCCAAGGACTTTTCTTAAACCAATTTCCTTTCTACGCTGAGCAGTTACAAAAATCACCAATCCCAACAGACCAAGACCTGAAATGATAAAAGCCAGGATCGTAAAGACGAGTGATAATTTTCCCTGTTTTTGCTGGGCCAGGTATTGCTGGTTAAAGTTTTCATTGAGAAAATGGACATTTGCTTGATTTTCGGAATCGAATTGTTCCATTGTACTTTTTACAAATGCAATCCCTGCAACCGCTTTACCTTTTGAGATTTTTATATAAAGATTGTCTCTTTCCCTATCATTTGGTGGCATCAACAGTACCATAGGTTCGATTCTATGCTGTAAAGAAGTTGAATGAAAATCTTTAATAACCCCGATAACCTGCCGATTTACCAGGCTGTCATTTCCGGATTTATAATTGATTTTCTTTCCAATGGCATCTGTATAGCCAAGGGATTTCATCAATGTTTCGTTAATGATTACAGTGCCCTCTTTATCTGTTGGCATATCAGGTGAGAAATTTCTACCCTGTAATAACGCCATTCCATTGGTTGGCAGAAAATCCTCATCGATGTAGAGAAAATTTGCCATAGTGGCAGTGGTTTGCATTTTTCCATTTACCTCAAAAAAGAAACTAAATTTGCCAAGGTAATTGGTACCTAATGGATTACCGGCTGTTGCCACGCTTTCTACCATAGGGCTTTGCAAGAGTGTAGCTTTCAATGCTGGTATTTTGCTACGTACTTTTACATCATCAATATGGCTTATCAGCACCTGAGTTTTGTCAAATCCAAGGTCTTTTTGAGAGACAAATTGCATCTGTCTGTAAATAATGTAGGAGCCACTAATCAGGCAAACTGTAATGACAAACTGGACTACTACCAGTGATTTCCGTAAGAAAATACTAGTACCCATATTGCTAATTTGCCCTTTGAGTGAAGGAATCATTTTAAGCCTTGACAAAAACAAGGCAGGATAACTCCCACATAAAACCCCTGTCAAAACCGTAAAAAGGACGATTGCGCCAATGGTTTTAAAAGCTCCGAAATGCAGGAGTGTCAAATCTTTTTCTGCAAATTGATTAAATACAGGAAGGGTTAATTGAACGATAAAACAGGCTAAAAGTGAAGCAATAAAGGTGACCAAAATTGCCTCACTTAAAAACAACCCTACGAGGTGTTTTATTTCAGATCCTACCACTTTCCGGATACCGATTTCCTTCACCCGCATGGTGGCGCGTGCTGTAGATAGGTTCATGTAATTGATTACCGCAATCAACAATACTAGTAGCCCAATTACAATAAATAAGTAGACCAATCCGGCATTTCCATTGGCACTTAATTCATAATCCAGATGAGAATGCAGATGAATAGCTGTCAATGCTTGTAATTCTATCTTAAAATCAGAAAAATTCATTCGGTTGGCCAGGTCCTTTTCAAAAAGAAGCAACTTGTTTGCAAATGAATCTGGGTCAGTCCCTTTCTTTAAAAGAAGGTATGTATAGAGAAACGCAGCATTCCAATTTTCACTTCTCAGATCTTCTAATGCAAATGAACGGATTGCACTGAATTTCAAGTGGGAGTTTTGAGGAAGATCCTTTATTACCCCCGTTATTTTGATAGGCTGTTTTTGGTTGCCCAGGGCAATTGTTTCATTGATTGCTTTTGAGGCATCCCCAAAAATTTTAATCGCAAGGCTTTCAGTAATGACGATGGTTCCAGGATTTATCAAGGCAGTTGCGCCATTTCCATAAAGAAACGGGTAATTAAAAAGCCCAAAGAAAGTATTTTCTGCAAACCAAATGCCTTCTTGGTTGATACTTTTATTGCCGTAATTGATTAGGTCACCACCTTCAATATTGATTCTTACTGCCTCTTCCACTTGAGGGAATTCATTTTTTAAAGCGACTGCAAATGGTGGGGAGGTAAGAGCAATGTCCATTTTTCCATTGTCCCAATTCGCATGCTGAGCAACCCTAAAGATTTGCTCCGAATTGGTGAAGGATCGATCATAGCTAAGTTCATCGGCTACATACAATGCTATCAACCAAAATGCTGCGAGACCTATGGCAATACCGCTAACATTCAGAAAGCTGTAGCCTTTGTTTCGTTTTATATTTCGCCAGGCGATTTTAAGGTTGTTCTTAAGCATAAATCCTTATTTAAAGCCTTCACCAGCTTTTAGGGCCAGTGATGACTATTCTAATTTATTCTGACCGTAAACTATTTACGGGGTTTGTTATAGCAGCTTTTATGACATGAAAGCTTACCGTGAGTACGGCAACCAATGCCACCATCAGCCCAACCCCAACAAATGTAAATGGGCTAATCACAATGCGGTGCTCATATCCTTCAATCCAGCTTTGCATGGCATACCAGACCAAAGGGGCTGCTATTAGTAAGCTGATAAATACCAGCTTTATAAAATGGAATGAAATCATTTTTACGATTCCATTGACTGAGGCACCCATTACTTTTCGAATGCCTATTTCTTTGGTACGAATTTCTATGACCAAAAGGGAAATGGCAAAAAGCCCCAGACAAGACAGGAAAATAGCGATGCCCGATGCGATACCAAATGTTGTGGTTAAAACACTTTCTCCTTCATACCAGGCTTGCAGGTTTTCATCTAAAAAAGATGCTTTGAAGGCTACATTCGGAATTACCTCTTCCCATGTCGTAGCAAGTTTATCCATTGTGGCACTTGGATTATCTGATCGAACTTTTAAGAGAATATAGTTGAAAGGTTCATGGGCAGAAAGGTGCATCACAATTGGCAAAGACCTGTCCGATGGTGAATACGCGTAAAAATCTGGCACAACCCCTATAATTTGATTGCCCGATTGCTCTCCCTCTCCCCCAAAGTATTTTCCTATAGGATCAGTTTCTCCCATGGCTTTGACAAAACTTTGGGTGACCACCACTGCATTAATGGTGTCTGTCGCGAAGTCAGAATCGAAGTCTCTTCCTTTAATAATTGGGATTTGCAAGGTTTTTAGGTAGTCGAAATCCACCAATATCCAGTCTGTGTCTATCTTGTTTTCATTGTAAACAAAATCTATATTCACCCTTGATGTAACCCGGTCTAGTCCCCTACCCAAATTACCTCCTGCTCCGGATACGGAAACAACCTCAGGATCGCTTGCCAGTTCGTTTTGAAGTCTTGACAGTACTTTTCTATCATCTTCTTGATTTCCTACAGGAATGCTAATCACTTGTTCTTTTTCAAAACCTATGGGTTTTTCCTTTAAGAAATTCAATTGCTGACCTGCGATTACACTTACAAAAATCAACAAGCTGGAAATGGCAAATTGACTCACCAATAAAGAATTACGCAAGGCTCCAGGTCTATTTTTGGAGACTTTCCCTTTAAAATGGCCACCAATCCGAAATTGGCCATTTTTAGAGCCGGATACCCTCCGGCAATCAAAGTGACGAGCATGAAAACACCAAACAGGATGGCCAGAAAACCAGGCTGTAATAAGGTGTCTATTTGAATGCCTCCTCCAAATTGGGCATTAAAAACAGGCACCAATTGAAAGGCAATCGCAATCCCCAATATAAATCCTATGCTATAAAGTAGAAATGCCTCACTCCATAATTGTAAAATAAGCTGGCCTTTGAAAGCGCCTAAACTTTTTCGGACACCTAATTCCTTACTCCTTTTAAAGGAATGTGCCATGTTTAAGTTTACAAAGTTGAAACAGGCAATCAGCAGTATAAATGAACCTAAAACTGCGATGGAGTAGATCAATGTTTTGGGGGCACTTCGTTCCCCAGAGAAATGGACCTGGTCGATAGCTGTAAGATTAAGGCTTAACAGTTCTCTGGTACCCATGGCCTCCGGATTTTCGATTTTGAGCGAAGCCAATTCCTCAGGGTAATATTTTTCCACCAGTGCCACCAACTTCTCTTCAATAATTGCCTGGTTGCTGTTTTTTGAAATTTTCACGTACAAATTGGGAGCATTAATGTCCCATTTGTTTTTATTGCTACCATAATTGGCAAGTGACTCAATGCGTGCCACAGCATCGAAGCGAATACTGGAATTCTTTGGGGCATCTTCAATTACAGCCGATACATTAAAGGACTGCTGTTCTCCGATTTTCCCAATCTTTAATTTTTTTCCAATTGGGTTAATGTCTCCAAAAATAGCGAAAGCAGTACTTTCACTTAGGGCGATGTTATTGATATTTGAGAGGGCTGTTTGCTTGTCCCCAATAAGGATTGGGAAATTAAAAACATCAAAAAATTCAGCGTCAGTTCTGGAAATAATCTTCTCAATGCCTTTATCTCCAAAGGTTATGTTTTCAGGAAAGCCACTTTGAAGGTTTATTGCAGTCTCAATACCTGGTATCTCCTCTTCCAGAACTGGGCCCAGTGGTAATGGCATACTGGAACTAATATTCATTCCCTGTGAAGCATTAGTAAAACGCGAAACCTTGAATAACTGGTCTGAATCCTTATGAAACGAATCAAAGCTAAAATGAAAATAGGCAACTAAAAACAGCAATATGCTTATAGAGAAGGCAACCGCCAAACCTATAATATTAATAAAGGAATGGAGTTTATACCTTCGGATATTTCGCCAGGCAATTTTTAAATAGTTATTGAACATGATATTTTTGGTTTTTAACGGCCATTATTTCTACTCATTAGAAACTTGTGTTTCATTATTCCGTACTTAAACTTTGACTAGGATTTTTTATCGCTGCCTTAATACTTTGATAGCTCACAGTTAGAATGGCTATGCCTATTGCCAGAAAGGCAGCATAAGCAAATATGCTCCAACCGATTTCTATTCGGTAGGTAAAATCCTCAAGCCATTTGTTCATGGCATACCATCCTATGGGTATGGCTATCAAAATGGAAATGCCTACCATTTTTAGAAAATCCGTCGTTAAACGCAGGGTGATTTGCCCCACACTTGCTCCTAAAACTTTTCGGATACCAATTTCCTTCGTACGCTTTTGGGCGTTGAAAGCAGCCAGACCGAATAGGCCTAGACAAGCAATCATTATGGATAAAACAGTAAATACCATAAAGATCTGTCCTAGTTTTTGTTCGGATTCGTAGACCCTATTGAATGAATCCTCCATAAACCTGTAGTTGAAAGGTTGGCCGGGCGCCATTTTGGTCCAAATTGACGCTATGCCTTCAATGGCATTGGGGAAATCACCAGATTTTATCCTTACAGCCATTGTACTTGAGGAACTGCCTAATGAAAGACTCAATGCGCCAATATCTTCCCTTAAAGATTCAAAATGGAAATTTTTAACTACCCCAATAACTTTATAGAAATCTGGGTTTTCTTCCCCTAAATCCTGAGACAGTCTCAAGCCCAGGGCCTCTTCAGGTTTTAGCCCTAAAATTGCCAAGGCGGATTCATTTATTATCATCCCCGTAGAATCTGAAGGGTAACGTTTGTCAAAATCACGACCGGCTATTAATTCCATATTCAAGGTGGATATATAATCATGATCTACCTGCCAATTTTGCATCTGCAAAGCATTTTCCTGTTCGGTAGATCCTTCCTTAAAGAAACCGTTGTCCTGTCGGAAGGATGGCGTAGGCAAATACCCACTCAAAGAAACATTTGCCACCTGACCCAATTGCTGAACTTCCTCTTTAAAGGCTTCAATTTGATTACCAGTTGCATATACATCATCAATCACCAGGATTTGATCTTTGGTATAGCCCAGGTCTTTACCCTGAATAAAATTAAGTTGCTGAAAAACAACCAAAGTAGCCACGATCAATATAACCGAAATGGCAAACTGGAAAACGACAAGTGAGTTTCGAACCCCTCCTCCCCCAATACTGCTTTGTCCACTCCCTTTAAGGACTTTTGCGGCCACAAATTTCGACATAAAGAAGGCAGGATAGCTACCTGAAAAAAGGCTTAACAGTATGGTAGCCGACAACAAAATGATCCAGAAATAAGGGGCTGCAAAAGGTAGGGTCATTGATTTCCCCGAAAGTTCATTGAAAAAGGGCAGTGCTAAGACTGCAATCCCTACAGCCATCAGCAAAGAAATAAAAGAGATCAAACCTGCTTCTGTCAGGAATTGCCAAACCAGTTGGGACCTGTCAGAACCCAAGGTTTTGCGAATGCCAACTTCTTTAGCTCTTTTTAGTGAATAAGCCGTTGACAAGTTCATGAAATTAACGCTTGCCAATACAACGAGGAACAAACCTATAAATGAAAGAATGTATACATTTTGAATACTACTATTGGCGCTGAGCTCATGGTGGCGATTGGAATGCAGGTGAATATCAGTCAAAGGAATGGTACTGTACCTTAAATAATTACCGGATGCAGCAAAAGATTCCGCTGTTATTCCGGGATAGAACTGCTGAACATATGGAAAGATGTATTTTTCCAACATTGAATGCAGAGGCGCTTTAAAATCTTCAATAGTTGCACCTGGTATCAGTTTGATGAATGTAAAATAATTGTGGCTGGTCCATAACATTTGCTGTGCATCATCGTACCCAGCCAATGCCATAAACAGAGAATGATCCCTCAATAAACTATTCTTCGGCAGGTCGTCCATCACGCCGGTTACCGTATAAGTATCCTCATTGTTTACCAATAAAGTTTGGCCCAAAGCATTGTTAACTGAGAAGTGTTTTTCTGCGGCTGTTTTGGTCAGCACCATCGTGTTTGGCTCAGTGAGCGCGGTTCTTGAATCCCCTACCAACAAGTTTATTCCAAAAAAATCAAAAAGTGTAGAATCTGCAAAAGCTACCTGGTCTTCCTTTGTGTTTTCTTCAGTACCACTTTTTCTGAGCAGTAAACTCCCCCGATTCCTGATCCGGGTAACATTTTCAACCTGGGAAAAATCATTTAGAATTGTACCAGCCATTGGAGCTCCGGTTTCAGCTATGTTCATGACCGCACCACCAAATTTAATGTCCGCATTGATGCGGTAAATACGGTCAGAATCAATGAACATTTTGTCAAAACTCAGTTCGTCGTAAACGTACAGAGATATGAGCATGCCCCCCGCAATACCTATGGTAAGACTGAAGGTATTTAGAAAGGTAAAGAAAGGCTGTTTCTTCAAACTTCTCCAAGCAATTTTAAGGTAATTTCTAAACATGATCCTGGTTTTAAATTGCACCAAAATTATTCGGTCCCTAAACTATTTATCGGATTAGCTATCGCCGCTTTTATGCTTTGATAGCTAACCGTAAGAATGGCTATGGCTACAGCCATAAAGGCAGCAATAGCCAAAACCCACCAACTGATTTCTATTTTATAAGAAAAATCTTCAAGCCATTTGTTCATGACGTACCAGCCTAATGGTAAGGAAATTAGCACCGAAATAGCTACCAACTTTAAAAAGTCAACAGATAACCTAAAGGAAATTTGACCCACACTGGCTCCCAAAACCTTTCTTATTCCAATTTCCTTGGTTCGTTTTTCTGCATTAAATGCTGCCAGGCCGAAAAGTCCAAGGCAAGCCACCAGAATAGAAAGGACCGTGAAAATGACAAATAATTTACCTAACCTTTGGTCTGCTTGATAGGTATCGTCAAAGGATGCATCCATAAAATAATAGTTAAAAGGGAGTTCAGGGGCCAACTGGGTCCAAATAGCCTCAATTTGAGTAATCGTTTGTGCAAAATCACTTGCATTAAGTTTTATGGCCAAACTTCCCGGGTTTTTACCGATTACCAAGCTTAATGGGGTAATGGTTTCCCTCAGGGATTCAAAATGGAAATCGTTGATGACTCCAATTACTGTATAGTATTCATAGTCCGTTTCTACCATATTGGAAGAAAACCTTTTTCCTAAAACCTCTTCAGCCGATATTCCTAAAACTTTTAACGTACTTTCGTTGATAAGCATGGCAGAAGAATCAGAGTAAATAGTGGGATCAAAATCACGACCTGCAAGGATTTTCAGATTAAAAGTAGATACATAATCATGGTCAACATCCCAGGTTTGCATGCTAAGCGCCTTTTCCTGATCGGAGATGCCTTCCTCAAAAAATGAATTGTCACTTCTACTTGAAGGGGTGGGGAAATAGGCACTTAAGGTCGAATTACTTACTTGAGGTAAATCAGTTATTTTTTCCTTTAATAGCCTTGTCTTTGCTCCAAGCGCATATACATCATTTATGATTAATACCTGCTCTTTTTCATATCCCAAGTCCTTCTGCTGAATAAACTGTAACTGCCCATAAACTACCAATGTTGCTACGATAAGGAATACGGATATGGCAAATTGAAAAATAACAAGCCCATTTCTCAATTTACCCCCACCTACAGCAGTACTGCCACTACCTGAAAGAACCTTGGTAGGAGCAAAACGCGAAAGGAAAAATGCAGGATAACTACCTGAAAACAATCCTAAAATGACAGTAAAAACAATGATGATCAACCAAAAATAAGGTTCTAATAAAGGCACAGACAACTGCTTATCAGATAAATCATTGAAGTAAGGCATTAACAACATGCTCAGAACCAAAGCCCCTAACAATGAAGCAAAACTGATCAAACCAGATTCGGTAAGAAATTGCCCAATTAAAGTAAACTGATTGGACCCTAAGGTTTTTCGAATCCCTACTTCTTTGGCTCTTTTTAAGGAACTAGCTGTACTAAGGTTCATAAAATTAACACTAGCCAAAACAATTAAAAACAAGGCTATAAAAGAAAGAATGTAAATATTTTGAATGCTATTGTTGGCATTCATTTCACCTTTACGATGAGAGTGAAGGTGAATATCAGTCAATGGAAGGGCACTGTACCGAATATAATTTCCGGAAGCATCAAACTGCTCCTTGGTCATTCCTGGAAAAACCGTTTGTGCCCAAGTAAGTACATAAGTATCTACTATATAAGGAAGGGATGACTCAAAATCGGCCCTTTCAGAAAGTGGGGAAAGTTTTACAAAGGTATTGTAATTGTGGGAACCCCAGTTTGGTATTTTAGCATCAGCATAGCCTGCCATGGCTATAAAAAGTGTATAATCAGCCAAAAATGAGTTTCGTGGAAGATCATCTATTACTCCGGATACAGTATAAGTTTCTCCAGAATCAAAAATTAGGGTTTGACCTACCGCCTCATTTATAGGAAAGAACTTCTCAGCAGCGGATTTGGTAAGCACTACTGTATTTGGATCCTTCAAAACCGTTTGCTTGTCTCCAAAAAGAAGGTCAATACCGAAAAAACCTAAAAATGATGGATCAGCATAGGTAGTTCCAGTCAATTTGACATTACGTAAAGTCCCGCTTTTCTTTAACAGGCTGCTACCAATAGTTCTAAATCTAGTTGTAGCTTCTACTTGTGGAAAATCGCTTTCCAATACTTCAGCCATTGGTGCAGGTACTACGGCGGTTGAATTTTCCGCCCCACCAAACTTTATATCAGCATTTAAACGATAGATTTGTTCTGAGTTAGGAAACATCTTATCGTAACTCAACTCATCATAGATGTACAATGCGATTAGAAGGCCACCTGCCATGCCAACTGTAAGTCCGAAGATGTTGAGAAAAGTAAAAAAGGGTTGCTTTTTTAAGCTTCTCCAAGCTATTTTAAGATGATTTCTAAACATGACAAATATTTTAATTGATAATAACCTTCTTTTGTCTTCACTAACTATCCTATATGGTTTAGCCAGATTTGTAATTCGATTGTATTTCTAAATATTAATCTTCCTTAATTGCTTTTACGGGATCTAAATTTGCCGCCATAAGGCTCTTGTAGCCTATTGTGGAAAAGGCAATAAAAAGCGTAATCAAGGCAGAAAAGCCATATATCCACCAATAAATCTCTATTCGGAAGGCAAATCCCTGTAACCAATTCTCCATCAGATAATACCCGATAGGAAAGGCGAAGAAGAAAGAGATCCCCACCAAAAGAAGAAAATCTTTGGTAAGCATGGATACAATCTGAAAAACAGTAGCACCCAAAACTTTTCTAATCCCAATTTCCCTAAAGCGTTGTTCGGCGGTAAAAGTGACCAGCCCAAATAGTCCCAAACACGCAACAGCAATGGTCAATAGCGCAAAACCATTTAAAACTTTTCCCATATTTTGTTCGGTCTGATAAGCCCTTTGGTAGGAATCATCCATAAGGGAAAAGCCAAAAGATTCTGCAGTACCGAAAGAATTCCACAAGGATTGCGTCTCATCAATGAGAGCGGTCATGTTCAATGATTTGGCTTTCACGATCAGGCCACCATACGGCCTGTAATACATCAACAAAGGTTCTATAGGTTGATGCAAAGATTTAAAGTGAAAGTCTTTTACTACGCCTATTACCGTACTTGTATGGATTCCATCTGAGATGGTTTTTCCTATAGGATCATCATCAAAGCCAAAAATTTTAGCTGCCGTTTGGTTAAGAATCACATTTGATGAATCAGCGCCGAAATCTCTTGAAAAATTTCTTCCTGCAACCATTTCCATTTCCATTGTAGGAATATAGTTTTCGTCAATATTGAAAACTGGCATCCGCCGATTGAATTGACCATTGATGTAAATCTGTGTCACATTATTGTCCGAAGGGCCTGCTGGTACAAAGGAAGACTGGGTCACAGCGCTTACTTTAGGATTTTTCATCAACTCATTTTTGAAGGCCTCCTGATTATTTTCCAACAGATAGGCATCCCTAATGACCAGAATTTGGTCTCTATCATAGCCCAGGTCTTTGTTTTGAATATAGCTCATTTGCTGATTGACCACCAAGGTCGCCAATATTAGTCCTGCCGAAATCACAAATTGAAACACCACCAATGCACTTCGAAAGCTTTTATTTGATCCCCCTGACACACTATTGGTTAAACCCTGAATGGCCCGAAAGGAAGACAAATAAATGGCTGGATAGCTTCCTGCCAAAAGACTTATCAGAAAAGTAAATACGGGCAGAGTCAATAGCAGCTGTGGCTGCAAAAAGTAGGATAGTTTAAGTGCTTTCCCCGAAAACTCCACATAAAAAGGTAGGATAACAATTACGAAAACAACCGCAAGAAGCATGGCTGCAGTACTTGCTATAAAGGATTCGGAGATAAACTGGTAGAAAAGCATTTTCTTATCGGCTCCCAATACTTTGCGAATGCCGACCTCTTTGGCTCTCTTGGCAGCAGTTGCTGTTGCCAGGTTTATAAAATTGACACAAGCAATCAAAAGCATAAACAGGGCTATTGCACTGAAAATATAGACATATTTTATGTCCCCACCTTCTTCTAATTCGCTGTAGGAGGCATTGTCGGAGCGCAAATGAATGTCAGTCAAGGGTTGTAAGATAAAACCAAGTTGGTTGTCTTTGGTAAACTCCTCAAAGGACAGGCCCATTTCTTCCTGCATGGAAGGTCCCATGTATTTCCCAATCAAATCCGGCAGTTTCCCTTCCAATTGTTGGTGATCAAATCCCTTTTCTAGCAAGAGATAGGTGAAAAAGTTACCTTTAAACCAAGAATTACTGTTGGCTTCAGGGAACCCTTTCATTGAAGCAAAGAGGTCAAAATGAAAATGGGCATTTTCAGGCATCTCCTCAATAACTCCCGTAATGGTATAGGGTTGTTCCTGACTTTCCAGATAAAACAATTTCCCTGTTGCATCTTTGGTTCCAAAATACTTTAATGCCAATGTTGTAGTTATAACGGCAGTGTTTGGCTGGTCCAGCGGATTTACAGCATTTCCCTTTATTATTGGCAGGCTAAAGATGTCGAAGAAATTTGGATCTACGTAAGCAAATCTCCCATCTCTGTAAGACTGGTTGTCAATAGTAATTTTCGGTGTCCCAACCCTTCGAATCCTAGTTGCATCAAGCACTTCGGGGTATTCCTCCTTAAGCGTCTGTGCAACAGGGGCCATCACCACTCCTTCTTTTATCTCCTCACCATTTACCTTGGCTCTAAAAACAATCCTTGAAATTTGATCGGCCTTCAAATTGAACTGGTCATAACTCAATTCATCCAGGACAAAATGAGATATGATGACGCAAGAAGCTATGCCCAATGCCAAACCTAGGGTATTGATGGAAAACAGCACCTTGTTTTTAAGTAGGCTTCTCCAAGCTATTTTTAGGTAGTTTTTGATCATTATTGCCAGTATCTAAAATGTTGCGAGTATTTTGGATCGTTTATAATTCGGCTCCTATGGCTCTATTTTGACTTTCTGTCACAATTTGACCATCAAATAAATTAACTACACGGTGTGCGAAATGAGAGTCATGCTCTGAGTGGGTTACCATCACGATGGTCGTTCCTTCTTGATTTAGTTCGGTCAACAAGTTCATTACTTGCATTCCATTTTTCGAATCCAAGTTACCTGTAGGTTCATCAGCCAGAATCAACTTGGGCTTGGTGACTACTGCCCTGGCTATGGCTACACGTTGTTGCTGTCCTCCGGACAATTGATGCGGAAAATGTTTTTCACGGTGAGCAATTTTCATCCGCTCCAAAACCTGCATTACCTTTTCTCTGCGTTCTGCTTTGCCCATTTTCAAATAAATAAGAGGCAGCTCCACATTTTCAAAAACGGTCAATTCATCTATTAAATTAAAGCTTTGAAAAACAAAGCCCAGGTTTCCTTTTCGGAGCTGTGTTCTCTGATTCTCACGGAGTCCTGCTACCTCATTTGATGCAAAATTGTAACTGCCTTCAGTTGGATTATCCAACATGCCTATAATGTTGAGCAAGGTGGATTTTCCGCAGCCTGATGGGCCCATAATGGCTACAAACTCTCCTGCTTCAACTTTGAGATTTACTTTATTTAGCGCGAGGGTTTCTACCTCCTCTGTACGAAAGCTTTTTACTAAATCTTTGATGGTTATCATATCTTATCTAATTTTTTCTATTGCTTAGTTATGCTATCTTTTTTGATGTATTTGCTTTAGGAGTAGATCAGTTCAAAACTATTCTATCGGCCTCACCAAAATTGTCATAGTTACTTGTGATTACTTTTTCTCCTGGCTGCAAGCCATCCAGTATTTCATAATATCTGGCATTTTGCTTTCCTATTCTAATGTTTCTCTTTATGGCTTCGTCCCCATCCTGGTTAACGACAAAGACCCATTGACCTCCCGTACTCTGGAAAAAACTTCCTTTTGGCAATAACATGGCATCAGAGGACTCTCCTAGTTGTAATTTGATATTATAACTTTGCCCGGTTCTTATGTTTTCAGGTTTGTCCTCAGTGAAAACCAAGTCAACCCTAAATTTTCCACTTCTAACCTCCGGATATACTTTCCTAAGGCGCAAGCTGAAATCCTTGTCATTCCGCTCCAATACAGCCATCAAATCTCTTTGTACCCTGTCGATATAATGCTCATCTATGTCCGCTTCGATTTTGTAATCAGTCAATACATTGATCTGACCTATGCGCTCTCCCTGAGCGATGCTCTGCCCAATTTCCGCATCCAAAAATCCCAATTGCCCGTCAGCCGGTGCACGCACATTTAAATGATCCAGACGCTCATATACCATAGACAAGGTCTTTTCCATCCGCTCTAGATCGGTATCTAGGCCAGTCAGTGAAGTTTCACGCAATTCTTTGTCCTGTTCGGTCTGAAGTTTTACGATTTCATATTGCTTTTCAGAAAGTTCATAATTCTCTTTAGCGATCAGGTATTCTTCTCTGGAAATTAATTCTTCTTCATACAGCGCTTTGTTTTGCTCATAATTTCTTTTAAACCTTTGAAGGTTGGTACTTGCTGTTGCCAGAGATTTCCTTCCTTCCACCTGCCTTGAATCAAACGTTAATTTTGTAGAACGCAAATCATTTTGCTTAAGGGCCAGGTTACTTTCGCTTGCGAGTATTTGTTCATATAGGTTTCTGTTTTCTAACACCAGAATAATGTCCCCTTTTTTAACAAAAGCCCCTTCTTCAATTAATTTCTCCGTAACTCTACCTCCCTCATAGGCATCCATATAAATGGTGGCAATGGGGGCGACATTTCCGTTGATGGTGATATAGTCATCGAATTTCCCCTCAACTACCTCGGCTATGGATAATTTGCCCTTTTCCGTACGGAAAGTAGAGACAGAACTGGTAAACCAAAGCTGATAAGCTGCATAGATCAACAGTGCTGCCACAGCAATGTATCCGTAATGTTTCGGCCTTAGCCCTTTTTTCTTTTCAAGTATAATATCCATAAGTTATTGAATGTTAAAAAGGGATACTCCCCTATAAAAATCGATGGTACTGTTATTCACTTCAAGGCGCAAGCCTACTTCCAAGTTCTCATTTTGGGCAGCAGAAAATAGATTTTTTGCACTTGTAAGCTCTAAAATACTAATAAGCCCTTTTTCATATCGTCTTTGAGCAATAAGAAATGTAAGTTCTTGAGCTTTTACTTTCTGCAGGCTTTGAGCATATTCATTCTGCAGGGCTTTGTTTTCTACTACCAATTGCTGAATATCATTATAGACCGTCTGTTTTTGAATTTCAAAATTATTTTCTACCCTAAGCAGATCAATTTTACTTTGTTTGATTCGGGATCTTGTGGACCATCCCCTGCTAATTGGAATATTTAAACTCAAACCGACCGCTCTGTAGGTATTGTCCCTGATCTGATTCCTGAATTCTATTGTATTCCCTAAAGTATCTCTTGTTGTTTGAAAATACCCCGTTCCAATATTGGCATAAAGTGAAAGTGACGGATACAGGTAAGCCCTGTTTACATCGATCTGTTTTCTGGCAGCATTTACGCGAAATTCCTGTGCTTTAAGCAAGGGCAGGAAGCTTTCTGCCTGTTGGTAGATGGAATCAGTATGAATGGCTTGGAAAACCTGCTGAAAACCATCCTCTTGCTTTTTCCTTGCGACGTAGAAATTATCTCTATCCTCTAAGTTCATCTCTTGCATCAATTGAAGCTTTGCTAGTTCCAACTTGTTTTCACTTTGGGTAAGGTTAAGCTTGTCTGACAGTAAAAGTGATTCTGATTCATAAAGGTCAGCACCTGCTTTTAAACCTAACTCAATTTGTCTTTTTACCAAATTATAATTTGCCTGAGAAACCTCTGTTTGTCCTTTGGCAACTTCTACCAATTCCTCATAAAAGCGAACGTCATAAAATGCACGCATCACCCTAAAGGCAAGTAAATATTTTTGTTGTAAGGTTTTCTGTAGATTTGCCTCATATATAAATCGAGAGGTTTTAATGGCATTCATTTTAAGAAATCCCTGAAACAAATCAATTGAGGAACTTAGAGAATATCCATTGGAAAAGAATTCATTGGTAACCACATCATTGGTGAATGGATCAGTACTTCTACCATAATTTATGTTGTATCCCGTAGACGCATCTATTCGGGGAAGTAGGTTTCTAATTGATTGCCTATAGTTCTCCTTGCCTGATTGGGAGACATATTCAAAATCCTTTACTTCCAAGTTATGTACCATTGCATAGGCCACACATTCTTCCAAAGACCAGGATGATTGTGCTTGTACCTTCAAGGTAAAAAAACTTAGTAGAAGTAGAAATGCTTTTAATCTTAGTGCCATACGTTAATAATTCTGTGAAACACTTATACCAGCCTCATGCCAGAATTATTATTGTGCTGATATACAGTTATTTATGACTACTTATTTATTAAATTCAAGGTGAGTTGTAAAATAATTGTACGTGATTTGTCAAAAAATTTGACACTTTTTAGCAGGTTATCCAGAGGAATAGTAGTTTTAACCCAGTACTAATTGAATACAAAGATGATCGATGCTAAAATTCTGGTGATTGATGACAACAAAAGCATGTTGAGTGCTTTGGAGATCTTATTACAGTTTGAATACAAACATGTAGCAACACTAAACAATCCCAAGCAGATACCATCTTATCAAGGATTTTCTGATATAGACATTGTATTGTTGGACATGAATTTTTCCGCGGGAGTCAATTCTGGAAATGAGGGGCTTTTTTGGCTCAATCAGATCAAAGAAAAAGCTCCTTACATCTCTGTAATAATGATGACCGCCTATGGCTCCATAGACCTTGCCGTAAAGGCAATAAAGAATGGTGCGGTAGATTTTATTTTAAAACCCTGGAGCAATGAACGCATGCTGGCAACTGTCAGATCAGCATACCAACTCAGAAAGTCCCAAAAGCAAGTCATCCAACTTCAAAAAAAAGAACACAACCTCAAGCAAGTCATAAACCAACATAACCATGCTATTATAGGGCAATCTGAAGCCATTAAAAATGCTTTAAAACTGACTAGGAAAGTAGCTCAGACAGATGTCAATGTTTTGGTAACGGGAGAAAATGGTACGGGTAAAGAGTTAATAGCAAGAGAAATTCACAGGTGTTCGCAAAGAAGTAATGAAATATTTATAGGCGTGGATATGGGGTCCATTTCAGAGACTCTGTTTGAAAGTGAGCTGTTTGGTCACTCAAAAGGAGCCTTTACAGATGCCAAAGAAGAACGTATAGGTAAATTTGAGGCGGCTGATGGTGGTACCTTATTTCTAGATGAGATTGGAAATCTTTCTTTGAAAATGCAAACCAAATTACTTTCCGCCATTCAAAACAGAACCATAGTAAGAGTAGGCTCAAATAAGCCAGTGCCAGTGGATATAAGGCTTATATGTGCGACCAATTGTGATCTTGAAAAAATGGTTAGTGATGGGCTTTTCAGGGAGGATTTAATGTATAGAATCAACACCATTCATGTAGATGTCCCTCCTTTAAGAAAAAGAGGAGATGACATTCTGGTTTTGTGCCAGTATTTCTTGGAAAAATTTATGCACAAATATGGTAAACCAGGTCTGCGTATGAACCAATCTTCTGAGGAAAAGCTGCTGAAATACAAATGGCCAGGAAATGTTAGGGAATTGCAACATACCATGGAAAGAGCCGTGATCCTAAGTGAAGGAAATGTGTTAAAACCATCCGACTTTTTCCTAAATTCAGCAGCCATCTCTTCATTTGACTCTTTCCCCGGTTCATTAGAAGAAATGGAAGCCTTGATGATAGAAAACACACTCAAAAAATGTGATGGAAATTATACGCTAGCAGCTGAACGATTGGGTATATCCAGACAAACTTTATACAATAAAATAAAAAAATTCAGAGACTGATGGCCAGCCGAAATTTCTATTTTCAATTGATCATCAGGGTACTTTTGATCACAGTATCAGCTTTAGGTTCGGCCTATTTTATTGTGACTCAATGGTACAGTTTGGGTGTTGCATTGTTATTAAGCATAGGTTTTCAAACTTACGTCCTAATCACTTATATAAATAAGACCAATAGAAAAATAGCCTATTTTTTCGACGCCATTAGAAATGAAGATTTTACCCTACGTTTTCCAGAAAAAGTCTCCATTCAATCTTTTAAAGAACTGAACAGCAGTTTAAACCGGGTAAACCAACTGATTCAGGATGTACAATTACAACTTCAGGCGAGGGAAAGGTATTACCAGGAAATTTTAAAGCAGATAGACATAGGCATTATGACCATTGATGAGAAAGGACATATTCTTTTTTCAAATCCCTTTTTGGAAAAACTTCTCAACTTCAGACCACTTTTGCATGTCAAACAACTACAACAAATTGATCAAAAATTATTTGAGTTAATTGAAAACCTTGGTCCTTTTGAACAGAAGTATTACCAATTGGTAAATGAGCGCGAAAAAAACCAATTGTTTTTCAAGGCTGTACCCATACAAATGGAAGGCAAAGCATTGCTCCTAGTGACCGTACAAGATCTCCACAAAGAATTGGACGAAAAAGAAACCGATTCATGGGTACGCCTGATTAGGGTGCTTACCCATGAAATCATGAATACCATAACTCCTATCACCTCAATTTCAGAATCTTTATCAAATTACTATAAGATTGATGAAACTGGAGAGTTGAGATGGGAAAATTTAAATGAAGATCAAATAAAAAACACCGTTAAAGGATTAAATGTAATTCGTATTCAGGGAGAAGATTTAATGGACTTTGTTAAGTCTTATAGAAGCTTCCTTGATCTCCCAAGTCCGGACAAATCATTGGTACAAATAAAATCATTACTAGACCGATTGAAAGTATTGATGCGAATGGAAAATAGTAAGCAAAAGGTCCTAATTAACCTTTTGGTAGAACCTGAGGATTTAGAGTTTTTCTTGGATGAAAAACAAATTGCACAGGTATTGATCAACCTTTTCAAAAATGCCATTCAATCAATGCAAGCCAAAGAAGATGGTATACTGACAATAAAAGCAGCCATCAATGCCCAAGGCAGAAAATACATAGAAGTTAAAGACAATGGACCAGGTATTCAAGCGGATCAAATTGATGAAATATTTGTCCCCTTTTTTACTACCAAGCAAGGTGGAACAGGAATTGGTTTAAGTTTATCCAAGCAGATAATGCATTTGCATGGAGGGAGCATTAGGGTACATTCCACTCCCGGTAAAGAAACTTCTTTTATACTGACCTTCTAAACCAAAATAGACAAGAATACCTCTATTTTGAACATAAAAATTAGTCCATCAACCACTAAAAACAACCATCTTCGCTCATTTATTTACTTGACCTCTTTCCAAAGTCTTCGAGCATAAGAAGAAGCCATAAGTAAATCGCTTCCATGTATTCTTATTGATTGATATAGATTTACCAGCAATTGATTGCCTTATTCGGTGATATCATGTATAATTGCATCTCAAATTAGGTCGTTAGCTCAGTTGGTTCAGAGCGCTGCCTTGACAGGGCAGAGGTCACCAGTTCGAGCCTGGTACGACCTACATTTATGACTTTATTGATGTCTATCTAGTTTTCTAGATAAGGACCTTACTTCTTCCTTTAGACTTTCGATTTTTTCTTGTAGATGAGCGATAGCATATAAACCTTCCATGTTTATTTCCATATCATAATGTAGCCTAGAAAGTCTTTCTAACAGTGGTAAATCCTCCTGTAAAACATAGGTTTTTTCTTCGATAATAATGATTTCACACAAGTCTTGCTCTGCTAAAGAATAGACAAAGGTCGTTTCTATATTGCAGGATCGGCAAAACTGTTCCAATGAAACATGTTCTTCACTTAAATTATTCATGGTTTCTAAGATTAGCCAATTGTTCAAATAGTTTTTTCTCCTCGGAAGTAAGCGTACTAGGTATTTTGACCAAATAGGTCAAATACAAATCCCCAAAAGCTCCCTCCTTATTATAAACGGGAAAACCTTTACCTTTGAGCTTCACCTTAGTACCATTCTGAGTTCCTGGAGCCACTTTCAATTTCACCTTTCCAGTTAAGGTGGAAACGATGATATCACCTCCTAATATGGCTTTGTATAAATCTACGGGTACTTCTTTGTGTAAATCTGAACCCTCTCTTTTAAATTCTGGGTCTGGGGCTATTTTAAAAGTGATGTATAAATCCCCTTTTGGCCCTCCATTTACACCTTCTCCCCCATGATTTTTAATTTTTATGGTTTGTCCATCTTCAACACCAGCCTTGATGGTAAGCCTGATCATTTTGCCATTGATATCCAGGGTTCTTTTGTCCGCTTCCAAGACATCCCGCAATTTAAGTTCAAGCGTGGCATGAAGATCCTGCCCTTTAAATTTTATACTAGATCCTGATGACCTCCTGCCAGCACCCCCACCAAACATGGAGTCAAAGAAATCTGAAAAACCTCCTTGTCCAAAGGCTTGCTCGAAATCAGCATTGCTGTATTGTTGCTGTTGGCCACCCCTTCTTCCCGCATTACCAGAACTTTGATCGGCTTCCTGATTTTTCCAATTTTCACCGTATTGGTCATATTTCTTTCGCTTCTCAGGATCGCTAAGCACTTCATTGGCCTCATTTACGGCCTGAAAATGCTTTTTCGCTTCCTTATCATCCGGATTTAGATCAGGATGGTATTTCCTAGCCATTTTCCGATAAGCTTTCTTTATTTCTTCTTGGGTGGCAGTCTTATTTATACCCAACAATTTATAATAATCAATAAAATTCATGCTTTATAAATACAGTAAGTTACAATATTAAAAATTTTCTAAAATTTCAATGCGTTTTTCTATTGGAGGATGAGTAGCAAATAGCCCAGAAATAGCCGATAAAATGCCTGATGATTTATCGGGTCTGTTTTCTATAAACAATTCAGCAACATCATCACTTTTCACTCCCTTCACCTGATAGTTGCCTGCTATTTTTCGCAATGCAGATGCCAAAGCAAGTGGGTTTCTCGTCATTTCAGCAGCCCCACTATCTGCCATATACTCCCTTTTTCTGGAAATAGCAAAACGAAATAGCATACTTAGAAGATAAGCGACAAAGGCAATGGCCATGGCAATAAGTACGGCGCGACCGTCATTTTTACCCCTCCTTCTTGCCCCACCAAAAAGCATATTACGAAACAGTATTTGAGCAACAAAAGAAAAAATACCAACGAAAATGATAGATATAATCAAGAGCCGTACATCCTTATTCCTAATGTGCATCAATTCATGGGCAATTACCCCTTCAAGTTCTTCATCAGTGAGTGCTTCAATTATACCCCTGGTAAGTGTTACGGTATAAGTTTTCTCATTGATGCCACTTGCAAAGGCATTGAAAGCCGGGTCTTCAATGATATTTACCTTGGGCATTTTCATTCCCTTACTGATACATAGGTTTTCTACCAAATTGTATACACGCATGTTTTCCTTTCTCTCCAAAGGCTTTGAACCTGCTGCCCCTTGTATCATACGAGAATGGAAAAAAAAGGCAATAACAAACCATATTGCCACGGCAATGAGCACCCCAGGTATAGTGCTAGCAAACAATTCATTTATTGACACATTGTATTCATCCTGAGGAATGGTAAGGTATAAAAAAGCATATACCGAAGCCAAAATCAATAGCGGAAAACCTATTAATAGTAAGACAGAACGTGTATTGTTTCTCCTAATTTGGGTTTGTATTCCAATGTATCCTGCCATTTACATTCTAAAATTTAATATCAGGAGCCTTGTCGAGACGTTCTCTTTCTACCTCTCCCACGTCAAACATTTTTTCAGTATGAAAACCAAACATTCCAGCGATCAAGTTGGAAGGAAAACTTTGAACGGCCACATTGAATTCTCGGGTGGCAGAGTTGAAGTATCTTCTTGCAGCTGCAAGTTTGTTTTCAACATCTGAAATTTCATTTTGCAATTGCAAGAAGTTTGAACTTGCTTTAAGATCTGGATAGGCTTCTACCTGAATTTGCAAGCCCTGTAAGGCTGCTCCTAATTCCTGTTCAGCGGCAATTTTCCCATCAATTGAAGTTGCATTGATTGCTTTTGACCTTGCTTCGGTGACACGAGTCAAGACCCCAGCCTCATGATCCATATAGCCTTTTACGCTACTTACAAGCTGTGGAATCAAATCATGCCTTTGCTTCAATTGAACATCAATATCAGCAAAAGCATTTTCTCTGTTGTTCTTATACGCAACAAGCTTGTTGTATAATGAAACTAAAAAGAAGCCAATAACGACGGCAACTATTATAATAATCAGCATAGTACTCATATAATTTTGGGTTTGTACATATAATGTTTGAATATACAAAATTTGTGATTTATTAGTATCTTTGGCGAGGCTTAACTTCAAGTAAAATCAAAATGAAAAAATTTATTGGTCCAGTTTCGGTATTGGTGTTAATCATCCTTGTGGGTGTATTCTGGTGGAGGTATTATTTTGTATTTGCTGAAGGTGTTAAAGCTGGTAATCTGAACTACTTCGAAAAGAAAGGCTTTATATTTAAAACTTGGGAAGGAAGGTTGGTACAAGATGGATTTCAAAGTCCAAATCCTGGAGCCCTTCAAAGTAATGAATTTCGGTTTAGCGCTGATGGAGACTCCTTGGCTTCCGTATTGGAAAGAGCAGGAGGAAAATTTGTAGAATTACGGTATAAAGAATTCCTCAACCCAATCCCATGGCGTGGTGCTAGTGAATATGTGGTCACTGAGATAATAAGAGTAGAAAACTTCAAGAATAATGAGAATTTCCCAATCAAATAAATTAAAAAAGCGCAGTATTATCACTGCCCTTTTTTTACTTTAACTTTGAGTTTATCCTGAATTTCATATATTTTTTCCTTATCCCTTTAAGCAAATTTGCACTTTTAAGTTGTTTAAACGCTTGTAGTATATTTTACTTAGCCATCTCTCTTTTAAAATTAGGTGCTGTATTTTTTTATTTCCATAGGGATTCTTTGGTATTACTATTAGAAAAAAAATACCAATATTAAAGTTTACAAATTGAAAGCCATGAATGGATCGAAAACAGCTGTCTTAAGCTAATCCTTCAGCCTAGGGGCCTCTTTATACCAACAGCATATTCACATCTAGTTTTTAATGTATTTTATCATTAATAAAAGGGTGAAAATTAAATACCTTATTAATTAATTTTTGATATACTTTTCACGTAATAAAATTAAAAGTGTCCAAAATACTATATTTATTACAAAAAATGTTTATTTAGTTACTATGTTGAATATAGAAACAATTTATGAAGGCTAAACCTATCATGCCAAATTAAGGTTCTATAATTCGATCAAGATTAATAAGTTTAATCTTAAAGGAGGACTAATTATTTAATCCAATTATAAACCATATAGTGTAGTAGGATAAATCCTGACCTAACAATATTATTATGAATAATTTATATATTCAGAAGGTTTTGGTGATAGTGGGTGTATTGGAGGATTACATGCTTTTAAAAGAGAAGTTTGAAGAGATAGGTATTGATAAAACCCAACTAAACTGGTATAAAACCATTGGAGAAGTTACTTCAAATCATTATGATTTAGTCATTTGTGATTTAAATTTACCTCAATCCATTAGAAATGAAATTTTAGCCGAAATAAAGCTAAAATTAGGCCAAACCCCAATAATAGCACTAACTTCTAATTCTGAACTAACCTTTTATATTAAATTAATTCAGGAGGGAATACAGGACGTACTTATAAAAGAAACTTTTGATAAAGTACAATTATACAAAGCCTTAAGGTTCTCCATGAATAGCCAAAAGTTAGGGTTAAAGCCCTTGAAGTCTGAAAACCGAGTAGAAAAAAAACCATTAAAGCAGGACGAGGTTACTTACAAAAAAAAGGAAAATGAATTAAAGGAAATATTTCAAAGAATGGCTTTGGCTGTAAGTCAACCTAAAGATTTTGGAGGAAGATTCGAAGCATTACTGAAGATAATTTTAGTATACACAGATCTAAAACTTGCAGAAGGTTGGATAATAAATATTGACAATAGTAGGCTCAATAAAGTTATTTCTTGTACACAAAACTTTGGTTTTGGTGACAATTCTGATGGAAAAAATGTCTTTAGTGAAGTAGAAATCGGTGTAGGCTTGCCAGGGTTAGCTTGGGAAAAAGGTGAAATCATTATCTGGGAAGATTTAAAAAATCATCCAGGATTTACCGAAAATAAATCCTTTCTAAAATATAAATTAAAAACTGCCGTAGCGATTCCTGTTTACCATGATAAATTCCTGGTTGGGGTAATTACATTATTTTCTCAAAAAAAGAAAATAGAATTAACCTCACATTTTATGCTCTTCGAAAAAATAAGTCTTCAATTGGGTGCCGAATTGAAGCGAATGAAAACAGAGGATGAATTAAAGACTTTTTTCGATCTAACACCAAACCTGCTGTTTATTACCAATTATAAAGGAGAAATTAAAAAAGGAAACTTACAAACTGCTAAAACACTCAATTGCACTGAAAAAGATTTAATTGACAAATCTTTTCGTAAAATGATTCCTCAGGATTATCAAGCTGAATTTGATCAATTTTTAGCAAATTTAAACAAGACTAAAACAATTGAAGATGTAGATGTACCTCTATTGATCAATGACCAATTAAAATGGATTAATATTTCAGCTACCCTTCTTTTTTCTGGGTTTTATATTTATTTCGTAGGCAAGGACATAACCAAACAGAAAGGTTCAGAGGAATTATTAAAAAGAACTCATGAAATAGTTCGAATGGGAACCTGGGAAGTAAACATTGCTAACAACAGCGTTTATTGGTCACACATGACAAGAGTAATCCATGAATTGGATGATGCCTATGAACCAGAACTACAAACAGCTATAAATTTTTATAAGGAGGGATATTCAAGAGACCTAATCGAAGAAAAAGTAGGCAAAGCCATAAAAGGTGAAATAAAGCATTTTGAAGTTGATGCTCAAATAGTCACGTTTTTAGGGAATTCATTATGGGTAAGGATTCACGCTGAATCGGAATGGTTAGATGGCAAGCTTTTTCGAATTTACGGTAGCATTCAGGACATCAATGAACGAAAAAAGGTAGAGGAAAAATTAGAAGATGCAAATATTCGCTATAAACTAGCTTCCAAAGCTGCTTCGATAGGTATCTATGACTGGAATATTCAGGAGAATATTGTTATATGGAATGATACCATGAAAAGTCTATATGGTTTAAAGGAAAATAATTTAAGGATAGATTATCAAACGTGGCAAAATTTTTTACTTCCTGATGAGGTGGAAAAGCATATTAAAATTATTCAAGAAGCTCTTGAAGATAAAGTCGAATACAATACTCAATATAAAATAAAATTGCCAAAGACAGGTGAAATTAGAATTATGAAGGCCATGGCCAAAATTTTGCGAGATGATGCTGGCACTCCTATTAGAATGGTAGGTATTAATTACGACATCACTAATGAAGAAATGTATAAATTAAGGCTAGAAAAATCCAACAGGGACCGGGAAGACATACTTGAAAGCATCACAGATGGTTTTTTTGCTGTTGATAAAAACTGGATTGTTACCTATTGGAATAAAGCTGCTGAAAAAATACTTCTTAAATGCCGGGAGAATATTGTTGGAAAAAACCTATGGGAGGTTTACAGTGATGCAATTGATCTTAAGTTATTTAATGAATATGTTATCTCCATGGAAACTCGCGAGGAAAGGAAATTTGTTGATTATTATCCTAGTATGGACATCTGGCTTGAAATATCTTCGTTTCCGAAGGAGAATGGCATTGCAGTATATTTTAAAGATATTACCTCAAGAATAAAACATCAGCAAAAATTGGCTGAGGTTCAGTTACTTCAAGAGCATGTTATCAACAGTACAAAAGACCTTATTTGGGCCATAGATGATCAATATAAACTGATAATGGCTAATAAGGCCTATTTTGATGAAATGGAAAGGTCTACTGGGCACAGGTTTAAACTGGGTGAACCATTTAATATACCTTCTAACAAGAAGTATATAAATTATTGGCAGGGTATATTTGATCAAGTTTTAGCTGGTTTTCAGCAAAACCTTACTTTTTCACCCAAAGGAATAGGGCTAGAACCTAAAACATTTCAAATTGGACTCTATCCTATAATAGATATGGTGGAAGGTAAGAAGTTTGTATCTGGTGCAGCTTGTTTTGCCAAGGATATTACGGATAAGGTTAATCATATTGCTGAAATAGAAATGCAAAATAAGAAATTAAGGGAAATTGCCTGGAAACAATCTCACGTAGTACGAGCTCCTGTAGCAAGGATTATGGGTTTAATAAATCTCCAAAATAGTATGAATTATTCGGGCGATGAACTCCAAGAAATTTTAGATTATATCATGGACTCTTCTAAAGAATTGGACAGAATTATTAGGGACATCTCAGATAGGTCAAATCAGAAATAACTAACTACTAATTGGCTTTGAGAGGGTTAAACCCGAAATATGCAATAAACAATCTATCACGTGCTGAAATCGCTTCAAAATACCCAATCGTTGCTGTTTTCAATTTCACCATAGCGGTGCTATGCTAAAATCTCCAAACAGCCTGATTTTCTTACGATTGCAACACTTCCCGTAAACACGGGACAGGCTTCACCCCTGACATTGGTCAGGACGGAGAAATCCTATTACATAATTCGGGTTAAACTACTGAAGGGCATAAATCATACGGGAATTAATTTTACTACACTGTAATTATCTTGATTAGTTTATCTTGTCTTAAATATTAGTCATATAAATTGACTAATATTTAAATACTTAGAAAAATATAAGCCCTCCTTTGATTTTCAAGGGAGGGCTTTCAATTGGTTTACCAGTTTCTATCCTTCAAGTAGGCATCAAGTTCAGCCTTACTCATAGGTAGATCATTTTTACTGTTTAGCCAATTCATAAAATCACTTTTGATTTTTTCACTCCATCGGCTATCAATTTCTCCGGCAGTATATTTTTTCTCCTGTAGTCTAAGGTGACCAAATTGATCCCTAAGCGCAGTGAATTCTGCATTGATCACAAGATCTGCAACCAAATGAGCTGGAATAAATATTACTCCCCATTTATTAGCCAAAACTGCATCGCCAGGCAATACAGTAGCCCTTCCCATTCTAATTGGATAGTTAATAGTAGTTAACATCATTTCCTGGATGTAGGACGGATCATGACCTTTTATCCAAAGATTGAAACCTTCAATCTTGTCCAAACCAGCCATATCTCTCACTGCACCATTAAATATAACACCTCTTTTTGAGTTGGTATATATAGCGATTCCAAGATTGTCTCCAATCAAAGTTCCATCTGCAATTTTACCATAGCTATCAGCAACATAAATATCACCTTCAACTAATCCATCGATTGGCCAGGAATTGGTACCTCCGGATTGGGCTCTCCCCTCCTCTTTACCAACTTTCTTAACCATGTTATTTACATCCTCTCTAAAAGGCATATATTGGGCAGTAACTGCCCGACCAGTCATAACTTCATTGTCATCTAAAATTATCCAATCGTTTTCAAACTGATTGTTATAACCTTTGTTTCTTAAAATTCCCCAGGCTTCTTCCATGGATATGGCTTTAAGTCTTTCAAGGTATTCATCAGAAACTTTTGGTCTTCCATCAGGAAATCTTTCTCCCTCCCATTCTACAGTCAAAGCTTTGATTTGATCTGGTGTAGGTGAAATTTGTTGGGCAAAACTCTCTAGCGTAAATGTCGATAGACATACGAGGCAAGCAAGCGTAATCTTATTCATCATAATCAGGTTTTATACTATTTAAATGTGAATTTCTTGAAAAGAAAGTAATAAAACAACCAGTCTCCAATCTAAATTATTTAAACCTACATAAACGGAGACTAGTTTTTAACTCCACCACCTGTCATTTGATCGATCAGTATTCCAATCATCAGTAGGCGCAAAGTACTCAGTACCTTCTTGTAAGTGTTGCTTAATCACCTCTTCATTCAATTCAATTCCTAAGCCCGGACCTTCCGGTACTTTGGCAAACCCATCAATTACCAATGGTTTGGGGATATTTTTCACCATGTCTTCCCACCAGGGAATATCCACAGAATGATGTTCCAGTGCTATAAAATTCTCCGTAGCAGCCGCACAATGAATATTTGCCATAAAAGAAACTGGGGTTCCAGCAAAATGCATGGCCATAGGTATGCCCTGTTCTTCCGCGTAATCTCCAATCTTCTTTGTTTCTAAAATGCCTCCTGAGGATGCCAAATCAGGTTGTATCATATCGATAGCACGAGCTTCAATCAACTTGATAAACTCCTCCTTGAGAAATATATCTTCACCTGTTAAGGTGGGCGTTTTAATGGCATTTGTTATTTGCTTCCATTTTTCTGTATAAAACCAAGGAACCATGTCTTCTAGCCAAGCCAACCGATATGGCTCTAAGGCTTCTCCTAAGCGGATACATTCTTTATAATCAAAATGACCAAAATGATCCGCCGCTAAGGGGATATCATAACCAACTTTATTTCTTACTGCAGCAACAAATTCAACCATTTCTGCAATCCCTTTATCTGTTATTTGGACTCCTGTAAATGGGTGTCCTGTTCTACCATAGCTACCATATTCTGAATCCCATGATTTGCCTTTTTCAAAGGCTCTGGTATTGACAACAGATCCCTCATTGTCTTTTACCATCTCCACACCAAAATCCATTTTAAGAAAGGTATAGCCTTTGTCTTTTCGGGCTTTTAATCTATCGGCAAATACTTCAGGATCATTGGACTTGGTGGTATCTGAATAAAGACGAATTGAATCTCGGTATTTACCTCCCAACATTTGATAAATTGGTACATTATAGGCTTTACCTGCCAAATCCCATAAAGCCATTTCAATACCACAAACACCACCAGCTTGTCTGGCATGGTTTCCAAAAAGTTTAATTTTCTTAAATAATCGCTCTACTTGACATGGATTCTCACCAAGAATTCTACTTTTCAAAACTAGAGCATATCTTGCACTCGCCCCATCTCTAACTTCCCCCAAACCATAAATCCCTTGGTTGGTATCGATTCGGATAATTGGACAACGCATAGGTGCGCCTGCCACTTCTGCAATTCTCAAATCCGTAATTCTCAAATCTGAGGGTTTAGAATTTCGATTGACATTTTGCATGGAATGAGCAAGCGTATCCTCAATTGGCAAGGACATGAATGCACCAAGTCCCAATCCTCCTAGAGCCGCTTTCTGAAGGAAGGATCTTCGATCAGGAATTCCTGTCTCTTGAGGCTCTATTGTTTTTTGAGGTTCCTCCTTTTTAAATGAGTTAGGTAAATTGAAAAGGTTACTAAATTTTGGGTTATCTATTGGTTTCATAGTTATTGGTTTAAGTAATTTTATTATTCAAAAAAAGGTACATCTTTGACTGCATATTTTCTCATCCCCTCCTCATTGATTTCTACTCCAATTCCGGGCTTTTCAGAGAGTTTAATGAATCCGTCAGAAGTTCTTTCACCATCGTAAGTCACTATGTCCTGCCACATCTGATCTGTATCCATATAAATCTGCCATTCCATAATCTGAAAATTAGGAACAGAGGCACATACATGGCAAGATGCCATGGCTCCTAAAAAGGAGGCCACCATATGAGGACTAAAAGGCACATAAAATAAATTGGAAAGGTTTGCGATTCGCTGAGCTTCTCCTAATCCCCCAGCTTTCTGAATATCTGGCATGATAATGTCAGCACCCCCCTCTTTTAGTATATTGACAAAACCATAAGCCAGGTAAACATTTTCACCCGTGCAAATAGGTGTACTGGTCTGTTGGGTGAGTTTTTGGTAGAGATTAGGGTTGTCAGCTGGTATTGGTTCCTCCAACCACATTAAATCAAGGTCTTCATACATTCGGGCCATTTTAACACCCGTTATATAATCATACCGACCATGCATGTCCACACAAATATCGATTCCCTTGCCAACCTCTTCTCTCACTGCAGCAATGGCATTGTACATCCGATCTATCTCTGCGGGACTAGCTGTCCAATTGAATCGATCATACTTATTAGGGTCTCCCCCATCATCTACATCAAACTTAACCGCAGTATAGCCCCTATCCACCGCCCCTCTAGCAGCTTGTGCATAATCCTGAGGGCTTGGATTTCTGGATGTGTACAATGCAGTATCACAATAAACCCGGATTTTATCTCTAAACTTACCTCCTAATAACTGGTAAACAGGAACACCAAAGACTTTGCCTGTAATGTCCCAAAGGGCAGTTTCTATAGCCGTAAGAACCGCCACAAATACCCCAGATTGGGCTCCACCAAAAAAGGCTCCCTTTCTTAATTGCTCTGCAAGACGGTTAGGGTTGAGTGGATTTTCTCCTTTGATTTGCCCGCCAAGCCTTTTGACCAAGTGATAAGTTCCATGAATGGCGTCTACTGCTTCACCACAGCCAAAGATGTCCTGATTGGTGTAGACTTTAACATATAAGGCTCCCCTAACGAATCCGCATTTAACATCAGTGATTTTAAGTGTAGAAGGATTCGAGTGCCTGGGCATTTTTTCCACTGCTGCAGAGAGCACTGTACCATAATTGGAAAAAAAGGCCGATCCAGTAAGGCCCGCTAAGGCGGCTTTGGAAAGAAAAGACCTTCGGTGTAGGCTTTTAGTCATGCTTATCTATTTTGGGTTTAAATCGATCTATTAAAATTCAGTCAATAAACTTAAAAGTGAGTCAATAACTGAGGCGTCTCATTCAATTCAGCTAGGTTTATCACACTTATTTTAAATGTATTAACACAAGACTATTTAATTAATATTTTAGTATCCGTAAATTGAAAAAACCATTTTACCAGGTCCTTTCTTTTAATATTTCACGAATCTGTTCTTCTGGAATTGGTAAGTCATCAATATGATCATTGAGCCATTTAGAAAAATCCTTTTCTATTTCCGGAGACCAACGCGTATCAATTTGTCCTGCAGTATATATTCCCTCTCTAATTCTACTGTGGCCAAACATGTCTCGAAGGCGGACTACTTCTGAGGTAACAACCACTTTTTCCGCCAAATGGGGTGGAATAAAAGTAACGGCCCCATCTCTACCCAATACCACGTCTCCTGCCATTACTGTTACTTGTCTGATTTTGGTAGGTTTGTTGATTCCAATTAACATGGTATTTAGATCCCCTGATTGGTTGTGATGGGAAGGGTGGTAACTACTAAAATAAGATGCAAATCCAGCTATGGCTTTCAAGCCGTTGATATCTCTAATGGCTCCATCATAGACGATACCATTTCCGGATTTTGCATAGATGGCATTCCCTACATTATCTCCTATGGTAGGACCTCCAACATGCAAACCAAATTGGTCAGCTACATAAACATCTCCAGGTACCAAAAGGTCTACGGGCCAACTGTTTTGACCACGTTTTCCTTCAGCCTTGCCTCTTTTGTCAATGGCATCATGGATATCTGGCCTTCCAGGCATAAAAGTAGCTGTAAGTGCCCTACCCACCAGGACACTATCCGGATGAATAGTTTCCCAGTGTTCGGCATATTGGTATTTGTAGCCTTCATTCTTTAAAACAGCCCAGGCTTCTTCGTGGGTTACCATCTTCATCCTTTCCAATAGTGAATCAGAAACCTTAGGGCGACCATCTTCAAAACGTTCACCTTTCCATTGAGGGGTGAGGAAAAGCATTTCTTCTTTACTTATCTGTTGTCCTTCACTATGAATTATTACAATTAAGAAAAATGATAATGCAAACAATGCTTTTCTTCTTATCCATTTTTGCATACTGAATCAGCTAATTAATAAAAACTTTATTTGAAAACTATCTTAGAAGAAATTGGTAATGCCTTATCCATAATTATTTTACCATCTTACTTTTTGAAAAGTCCAACCTGGCTGCACTTTTCTCATTTCTATCTGATCGTCTCTTTTAGACAAACCGCAATCAAGGTATTGCTGATGAAGTACTTTCAAGGCTTCCCGATCTAACTCTACCCCTAAACCCGGGCCTTTCGGTACCTCTACAGCCCCATTTTCAAATGATATACTTCCTCCAAGTATCACTTCTTCAGACTGCCAAGGATAATGCGTATCTAGCGCATAGGGAACTTCAGGCAATGCAGCACCTAAGTGAACCATAGCAGCCAATGAAATGCCTAGATGACTATTGGAATGCATGGACAGTTTTCTATCAAAAGTGCTACAGAGTTTTGCCAATTCCATAGAAGCTTTTAAACCTCCCCAAAAATGATGATCACTAAGAATAATATCTTCCGCACCCAATCGAATACTTGATGGAATTTCATCGAAGGAGGTGGTACACATATTGGTCGCCAAAGGTGTTTTTATTAATTTCCTTAGCTTGGCCATTTCCTCCTGTCCACGAACAGGATCTTCTAAATATTCCAAGATTGGCACCATTTTTTTACCATATTTCAAGGCGGTTTCCGGCTTCCAAATGGCATTGGGATCAAACCTTAATGGCATGTCTTCACCAAATTCTTTGTGCAAAGCAAACATGGCATCCACCTCAAGTTCAGGCTCAAAAGCCCCACCTTTTAGTTTTATGGATTGGAAGCCGTAGTTTTTACACATGGCCTTTGCCTGAGCAACGATTCCTTTAGGATCTATAGCTGCTTCTTGTCTTGCAGCATCCCAACCGCTCGCGTTTGGTGCTTTTCCAAAACCGAGCTCTCCTCCAGCACCTTCGTATTTGAAAAACAGGTAAGCGGCAAAAGGGACGGCATCCCGCATTTTCCCTCCCAAAAGATCCACTATTGGTCTGTTAACCACCTTTCCTATAATGTCAAGGCAGGCCACTTCAAGGGCTGAAAAAACATGTACAAGTTTTCTTTGATCCCATGGGGCATCTCCCCTGTCTTTGCTAGTGTCGGTGCCAAAATGAGCATTCAATGCCTGCTGTAGTTTGCCAAATTGGTAGACATCTCTACCAATAATAATTTTGGCAGCCTCAGCCAGAGAACTATTAATGGCGTCGTTTCCTGGTATTTCGCTAATTCCAACAATTCCATCCTCTGTCACTAACTCTACTATGGTTCTCAATGCATAGGGTGCATGTAATCCTGCCGCGTTCAATAGCGGTGGATCCTTAATCGCGATAGGGGTTATGATCATTTCCTTAATGATCGGTCCCCTACCTGCTGTATTTTTATTCATAGTGTTTAGAATAAAGGTTTAGTCTACATTGGATAATTTTTCCATTAACAATGCCAAGGCGCTATGGTCTTTCTCATCCCATCCAGCAGCCAATACGGCATCCATATGACTGGCTACCAAGGCAGAGCCATAAAGAGGCACCTTAAATTCTTTACCCGCCATTAAGGCTATGTTCATGTCTTTACGGTGCAATTTTATTTTAAACCCTGGTTCAAAATTCCGGTCAATTATCCTTTGACCATGTAAATCAAGTATTCTACTTTGGGCGAAACCTCCTAAAAGAGCTTCACGCATTTTTTCAAGGTTAACACCAGCCTTTTTAGCCAATGTGAAAGATTCAGCAACCGCCTGTATGGTCATTCCCACAATCATTTGGTTACAGGCTTTAGTTAATTGTCCAGCGCCGGCATCTCCAATGAGAACTGCACTTTTACCCATCACTTCAAACAATGGCTTTACTGCATCGAAAGCAGATTGCTTCCCTCCAACCATAATCGAAAGGTTTCCGGACTCCGCTCCTACCTGACCTCCTGATACAGGAGCATCCAATGCATCCACACCTTTCAAAAGCATGGCTTCTGCAACCTCCCTAGCTGTGGATGGTGCAATGGTTGACATATCTACGAAAATACTCCCTGATTTGACTCCTGCTAAAACACCCTTATCACTAAAAACCACCTCATTTACTTCTGGAGAATCCGGAAGCATGGTAATAATGATTTCTGAATTTTCCGCTACTTCTTTACAAGAGTGATAGGCAGTTGCTCCTTTAGGCGTCAAGTCAGCAGCGGCTTTGCTACTATTTAAAATATTAATTTCGTAGCCAGCATTGATTAAGTTGATAGCCATGGGTTTACCCATAATTCCCAATCCTATAAATCCTACTTTCTTCATAATAGTTGCTCTTTGTTAATTATTATTTGGTCACTTATTTATTGATAGTTATTTTTTTGAAATCAGGCCTCATCTTTTAATGCTTGGAGTATACCTATAATGTGTCCATAAGCAAATGAAAATGCTTGGGAACTAGCTCCTTCTGCCTCATGTGTAGGCACGTGATCTGGCATTACCATGCCATCAAATTCCACATCTCTTAAGGCCCGCATTACATGGAAGAAATTCATTTCACCATTGTCGGGAAATACCTCTTGAAAATTGTTGTAATTACCTTTAATATTTCTGAGGTGAACATTGAATATCTGTTTTCTCTTTCCAAAATATTCTATGATTGGAAAGATATCATTTTTCGGATCCCTTAGCCCTTCAGCTATAGACCCTATGCAAAAATTAAAACCATGATAGGGACTATCTGACAATTTAGCAAACCTCTTCATACCTTCAAAAACTTCAGGGCTATTCCATCTCATTATCCCTTTATATTTATCTGGAACCGGTGGATCAGCAATGTGATTTCCCAATTGCACTTTGTATTCCTCAGCCACTGGAACAATCCTATCCAATAAATAGGCAATTCTTTCAAAGATTTCATCAGCATCTACATCTCCTGCAACGGTAAGCGGCTGCTCCCGCTTTAGGGCTTCTTCATAATTCCAGGTACTGTAGGAAGCATTACCTCTCATTGGGTCAATGGTTCTACCCGTTCGCAGCACAGGTAAAATAGTGGTATTGTAATTCAACAATTTCACACCTGTTTTTGCAGAAACCTGAATCATTTGTTGGATCATTTCTATTTCCTTATCTCTTTCAGGACTTTTTCCCAGCATGATATTGGGTACTACCACACGATCGATCCCGGCGGAAGTCAAAGGCAGATGATAAGCATCCAAACTAATTCCGAATTTTTCACATGCTTCTCTTTTCCTTAAGGAGTCTTCCAGGTCCCAACCTTTACCTGGAACGAATTTAGGCATTCCACCGTCCATGTTATAAACACCATGCCTGGCTTTAAAAGCAAGGTTTTCTTCGGAAGTACCTCCCGATTGACAGCCTACTTTCATCAATACTTTTTTTGCTGCTTGGGCTTTTATAGAAGAAGGTCTGGAGGCTGATCTATCCGCACCAATGGCTACTGTAGCCGTAGTCAATGCTCCTGCTGTACCAGAAGCAAAAAGTTTCATAAATTTCCTTCTTTGAAGGGTTTTAAGGAAGTTTTTCATAATACTTTGGGTTTATAATCAACTTTAAATTAAAGGGAAAATTTTAGCTGCAATCATTATGGTTATTAAGCCTACAATGCCCATGATGGTAAGCAATGGGGAAAAGGTTCTCAAGGCTTCTTTTTCCGTAAGATTACTCATTTTACATACAATCCAAAATCCACTGTCATTCATCCATGGAACGAGCTTGGAACCACAAGCAATAGCTAGACCAAGGTACAAATGATGAAAATCCAAGCCTGTGGTAGACATACCTGACAGGATTCCCGAAGCAGTGATCATGGCAACAGTGGCCGATCCTTGAGCTGTTCTTACAAGTGCTGTTATAAAGAATGCCAATGGAATCAAGGCCATTTGGTAACCTGAAGTTAGGTCTGCAATGCGTAAACTAATACCAGTTTGCTGTAACATGGCACCAAAAGCTCCACCTGCAGCCGTTATTAGTATAATTACTCCACCACTGGTTAAGGCGGATTGGACAGCTCCTTTCATTCCATCATTGGATTTATTTCTTTGGAGAAATAAAGTCAGCAATGCAGCCATAGCCCCCATAATCAAGGCCATATTTTTCTCGCCAAAAAACTTAAGTAAAACCAAGAGAATATTTTCGCTACCTGCTTCATTAACATCCATGAAAGTGTTTATGGTAGCACTTCCTGTAATTAGCAATAGGGGTACAAGGATCGGAGACAAGGAAATGGAAAGTGAAGGTAACTGCGAAGCATCTTTATTAGCCAAAGCTTCAATTTCACTTAGGGGAGCATCTAGGGATTCCCTTAATGGAATAGGATTCCGCTTGTTAACCCATACTGCAAAGAAATATCCCGCTATAATGGTAACTGTTCCCACTAGAAAGCCTCCAACCATCATCATTCCTATAGGTATATTCATTTCTGCAATTAGAAACAAGGGGCCAGGAGTAGGTGGTACAAGAGAATTTGCCATTGCTGCCCCTGCCGTAATGCACAAGACCAACAATAAATAACTCTGCTTCAATCGCATGGCCATGGCTTTCGCCAAAGGGATCATCAGATAAAAGACAGTGTCAAAGAATACGGGGATTCCAAGAAAGAAACTTCCACTTAAAAAGGCCAAAGGTGCATTTTTCTCACCAGTTAGCCCCAGAATTGACCTAACAATTCTTTCCGCCGCCCCACTCATTAGCATGGCCTTGCCTATAATTGCCGCCATAGCTATCAGAATACCAATTTTACCAACAGTACTTCCAAAAGCAGCAGCAATGCGCTCTCCAATAGAAGTATTTGCCAAGGCATTAGCTGCCGTTTCAGATTGACCTTTGCTTAAAGCAAATTCTACAATTGCTGTAGCAGGGGTCAACCAAGCTACTACTAAGGCTGCCAATATTAATGCAATAAAAGGATTTAATTTCCCACCAATTATGCCACCTACAACGATGACCATGCCAATCACTAAAATAATTAAAGGATCCTGTAACATGTGTTTATTCCTTTTTTATCTTAGCCGAATTCAACTGACTGGCAAGCGCCCTTGCACCATTGGCAACAAAAGTGGCATCAGCACCACAGGCAATAAGCTGTATCCCCATTTCATTGTATTTTGCAAAATCATTGGGATCAAAAATTAATATACCAACTGCCTTACCTGCATTTTTTGCTGCTGCTATGATTTTATCTACGGCATCAATAAATAAGGGATGAGATAAATCTCCATCAATACCTAAAGCCATTGTAAGATCTGCTGGGCCAATAAATAGTACATCAACTCCAGGTAATGAAGCAATTTCATCCAATTCATCAAGTGCTTCCACCGTTTCGATTTGAATTACTCCTAGCAAGTTATCCAGGGTCCCTTCTTTATAGGCATCAAAATTTTTCCCAAAACCAGTGGCCCTGACCATTTTGGCTACTCCCCTCACTCCTAGAGGTGGATAATGTATACCAGCAATGGCTGATTTGGCCTCTGTGGCCGATTTAATGCGGGGCACCATTACTCCATTGGCTCCCAAATCTAGAACGCGATGGATTCTTTCCTTTTGATAGCTTTCAACACGGACCAAGGAAGCCGCCGGTGTATGTTCCAAAGCCTGAAGTTGGTGTAAGAGATCTGTTTGTTCTCCAGCTCCATGTTCTAGGTCAATCAGAACCCAGTCGTAACCTGATAAGCCAACAATTTCGGCCGTTACAGAACTACCAAGATTGAGCCAGCACCCGGCCAAAGTTTCACCCGCCATAATTCGTTTTTTGATTTTTTTCATTAAAATTTATAGTATGGTATTAAGTTGATTTTCTTCTATTCCTTTCACGAAACACGATTCTCATTTACACAATTAGGGAACCTATCAGGCCTTGTAAACTTTTCTAAATCATAGGATTAGTTAAACCCGAAATATGCAATAGACAATCTATTACGTGCTGA